>SKEE01001507.1_pt1 | contig 18868 bp, 22 predicted proteins | sample 4826661 | NCBI WGS metagenome assembly SKEE01 (sample SAMN11008817, study PRJNA524170) | human gut metagenome | biome: Human fecal sample; material: Feces; isolation source: fecal sample from pouch patient p20 | host: Homo sapiens | place: Israel: Tel-Aviv | collected 2016-11-14
CCGGGTCTATTCAGGTGGCGGTTATTCAGCTTGCTAATACCTGTGGCGCGGCAATCGGCGGTTATGCGCTGGATAATATTGGTCTGACTTCGCCGTTGATGTTGTCCGGCACATTGATGTTGCTGACTGCATTGTTGGTTACTGCAAAGGTGAAAATGAAGAAATCCTGATATCAGGTAAAGAAGCGTTGGTCAGTAGTTGTTGCTGTTCTTACATATCCGGGCATTCTACCTTACCCAACGCTTCCCAATAATTGCTCTGATTATTACGTTCCATCGCCACGATGGCCTCGCGTATATGTTGTTTATTGTTTTCATCTGACAACATTAACTTTTCCCACGCTTCATCTGATAATGACGCCTGTGGCGTGCAAATTTTACGTAAATCTTGTAATACCGTGGTTTTCTCTTTTGCGGACTGCAGTGAGCTAAAAGGCGACTCGGCGTATACGATGCCTGGCATAGCGAAAAAAGTGAAAATAAGCAGTAGTGTCGTTGGTTTCATGGATTCAACCTTTTACAAATGTGTATCGAATGAAGCATAAGTGTAGTTTGCTTTCATCGCTCTCATCATGCTGTACGAAACGCGCTTGCGTGGTCAGTAAGAAGTGCCAGACTTTATATTCCACTTTTATTCCTTTTTATTCTTATCGATAGCGTTTCGTTTTTTAAACCGCAGCGACCTTACCGCTATAGTCAGGTAATCATTAATAAAAGGATAAAAAAATGAAACTGACAACACATCATCTACGGACAGGGGCCGCATTATTGCTGGCCGGAATTCTGCTGGCAGGTTGCGACCAGAGTATCAGCGATGCAAAACACATTAAAGTTGGCGTTATAAATGGCGCAGAACAAGATGTCGCGGAAGTCGCTAAAAAGGTGGCAAAAGAGAAATATGGCCTCGATGTTGAACTGGTAGGATTTAGCGGTTCGTTGCTACCGAACGATGCGACAAATCATGGCGAACTTGATGCGAATGTCTTCCAGCATCGACCCTTTCTTGAACAAGATAATCAGGCGCATGGTTATAAACTGGTAGCGGTGGGAAATACGTTTGTCTTCCCTATGGCGGGTTATTCCAAAAAAATCAAAACCGTGGCGCAAATAAAAGAAGGCGCGACAGTGGCGATCCCCAACGACCCGACCAACCTTGGTCGCGCACTTTTACTGTTGCAAAAAGAGAAGCTAATTACTCTGAAAGAGGGAAAAGGGTTATTACCTACCGCGCTGGATATAACCGATAATCCTCGTCATTTGCAGATTATGGAACTCGAGGGGGCGCAGCTCCCGCGCGTACTGGATGATCCCAAAGTTGATGTAGCGATTATCAGCACCACTTACATTCAGCAGACAGGGCTTTCTCCGGTGCACGACAGCGTATTTATTGAAGATAAGAATTCGCCGTATGTGAATATTTTGGTGGCACGGGAAGATAATAAGAATGCAGAAAACGTGAAGGAATTTCTGCAATCTTATCAATCACCCGAAGTCGCTAAAGCGGCAGAAACCATTTTTAACGGTGGCGCGGTGCCTGGCTGGTAATTCTCACTCATGCCGCGCCGGACGATTTATTTTTCTGGCGCGGCGACGGGAATCCATTGAAATCAAAATCACCGATGACAGAATCAGCAGCGTTCCCAGCCAGTCCGGTAATGTGAACGTGATCCCCAGCAACAGCAAAGAGAGTAGCGCGCTACTTAATGGTTCTGCACAGCTCAAAATGCTGGCTTTTGGACCGCCAATTAATTGTGCTCCTTTCAGGTACAGACTAAATGTCAGGGACGTACCAATGACCACCAAATAAAAAAACGCCAGAATCAAACTGCCGTTAACGACAAAGTTTGTTCCTTGTCTGGCATAAAAAGGCAACAGAATCAGACCGCCAATCAGCATACTCCAGCCGACGACTGGTAACGTGCCATAGCGGGCAATTAGCGTTGAGGGATAGGTGGTATAGAATGCAGCAGCAAATGCCGAGGCAATGCCCCAGAACAACGCGGCAGGAGAGATCGATAATGACGTCGGATTACCGTGTGTCACCAATAAAAAAGTCCCGACCAGCGATGTCAAAATAGCGCAGAAAACCAGAATGCCCGGGCGCGATTTACGCACCAGTGAGAACCAGGCGACGATAATCGTCGGTGAGAGGAATTGCAGCACCGTTGCCGTGGCTGCGTTCGATTTTTCGATGGTTAGCAAAAAAGTGAGCTGTACAGTTAGCGCGCCAACCACGGAAAAAATCAGCAGGCTAATGGCATCTTTATGATTGTTAATAATAGAAAAGATTTTATCGCCATGAACAAATGACAGCGTCAGTAGAATCAAACCGGCGAATATCAAACGCGTCATAGTCAAAAACTGCGACGACATCTGGCTTTGCTCCATGATGTATTGCGCGCAGACCCCTGAACTTCCCCACAACACGGCGGCAATCAGAACGTTCAGCATCCCCTTTCTGGTGGAACCCATTTTTCCCTCTGCATACTGTTTTGTCGTTTATGTATGCAGGCATGATAGCAAAAATGGCGAGGATGGCTCTGTTTGCGCCACGCCGATTTTTCTTAGCCCAGACTGGTGAGCTAAATATCTTTAATAAACAGCAGGCAAATCATCGCAATACCCAACATCCCTATCGCCAGCCAGAACAACGCATGGTAGCTCCAGATTTCAACCATAATTCCGTCAACAGAGCCGGCGATAATCCAGCCGACGCGTGAAGTATTTGCATATAACGTTGTCGCAGAGCCTATTTTTTCAGGCATCAAGTCCTGAAAATAAAGCATGCCGATACCACAGAGAATACCAAGGAAGATGGCATTAAGAATTTGCAATTCCAGCTCAACCGCCGGAGTCGTCGCCATGAGTACGCTGGCGTAAAAACACATTCCACTCACGATAGCAATGAGCATTAATAGTCGCTTGCCAATACGTTTCATGTAATAGCCTGCGATTAACATCATCGGAATTTCCAGACCGGCAGCGATACCAATCATTTCCCCAGCCAGTTTATCGGTTAGATGCAGTTCATCAATAATAAATAGCGGCATATTTATCATGTAGAGATTATTCGCCGCCCACATCATTGAACAGACCACAAAAAGTAGCCGCGTATCCCGCTTCCTGTGGGTGGAGGGTAAAATTTCTACGGGTTGGGTAACGACAGGAATATTTCTTTGTATTGATGGCAAAAACAACCAGACTATCAGTCCGCAAACAACAAATGCGATGGCAGCGGTGAGATACATCACTTTAAAACTAAATCCCATTGCCAGTTCATAAGCGAGCGGTGGCCCGATAACCCAGGCAAGCGAGATCTGAGCACGTAAAAATGTACTGAACATGACCGTCTCACGGCCTGTTCTGTCGGCGTGTTCACGGGCGAGGGCGAACATTTGCGGGTTTGCGGTGGAAGCAAAACTACTCAGAAGTACGCCCGTTGAGAGGAGAATGAAGTAGTTGCGATTCCACGCAAAAAGCGTGCAGGCCAGCACTCCAAATAAGCAACATAGCAGAATCAGTAATTTACGGTCGCCTTGTTTATCGGAGTGCCTTGCCAGAAATTGACTGACCAGAATTCCCATAATAGCGCTACCGGTGAAGAAAAAACCTACCATTATAGGACGGGCTTTCAGTTCATCTGCGAGGAATATACTTAGGGTAGGAGTCTGAAGAGCGCCCGCAATACCCGTCAGAAAGGCGACAAGTAAAAATGCCGCGGCAGTGAGATCAAGTATTTTTGATGGAGTGGTAGCCGTTTTTTGCATTCTTCTGAATCACCGGGCGAAAAAATATAACTGAGTTACAAATAAGTACCAGTCGAATGAGTATTGTATTAAGAATTTTTGAGTATCGCTGATACAACCAGAAAGCAATGCTAGCGCAATATTATAGGGCCAGCAATTGAGATTATTAGCAAAAGCATGTTAAGAATTAATTACCGAATTTATATATTAATTATAGTAAGGTAATGAGCTATTTTTGATAGTAAAAATAAAACAAGTTGATTTGATATATTAAATGAACAAATTAATCTTGATGGCAGTCTGATTATTGGTGAAGTTTATAGTCAGTTTTTTTCGCCAGCGGTTAAAGAAATAGAATAGTCGTATAAAAAAGGGTGTTCTGGGGCGAGTAAAACAACATCTTCACCTTAATGGCGATACAGTTGGCTGAGAGTCAGCAGGGGGGCAAATCACCTGCAAATAAACACGGCGCATACTGGCGTGAATATCGCGGATGCGTTCGAGGACAGAAGAACCGACAGGCGGATTCTTCAGCCGCTCATCGTCCATCACAAAACCTTAGACCAGGTATTCCTGAAGCCGATTGAATATTGAGCAGTAGAAAATATCTGGATTGACAGTATTACAAGGGGTTGGAGAACGTCAGGAGAGGCATTTTGGCAGATCACAGGAGTCGAATATAAGTATTAATGCATTGATCTTAAATAATTTGTATGTGTTGGATAAATGAGTAACCCCCATAAGAACCCCCAAATGATTTTGCATGAAGGAATGAAGCTAAAATACATAATTGAATCAATTCTTAGTACTCTATTGTGAAGGTAACATTTCCGGATAGTGTCTGGCTATAATATCATTTAGCCGATCAACCAGTTCTGGTTTCCTGAACGTGATGTGCGCGGAGCCCTTCTTAAAGTATCTGATGCTGAACATTTCATCTTCATAGCACTCTTTACCCTGAACAGACCGGATGTGCTCATTCAGATGAATAGTGATGTTTTCCCGGTTGTCGGGGATCGGTTTGCCGCTGAACAGATGCAGCATTCTTTCCAGGTCGGCAAGTCGATCGGCCTGTGGGCCGTTGTTCAGATGAAATCCCCATCTGTCCCACCTCACCAGATTGTTGACGATAATTTTACTGCCAAATTTACAGGGTGAATTGTTTTTGTAATTCCAGCTCAGTCCCCTGAAAACATTAATTACCCCTCGCTCAAACACCTCATCCTTATTCTGGTGCAGTTGTTCAAATGTGCTCAGAATGTTCGCTTCACTGATTTCCGGAAAATTATCGTACTCCAGTGACCGGTACCATGTATCACGGGCCTGCGCATCCATTAATGACAGCATCCCGGAACGTTGCATCAGGTCACGCCAGATTTCGCGGTCAAGGTTGCGGGTGATGGCTTTCATTGCTGTTTCAGGTTTCTCCATGAGCCAGCATCCGCAGCGAAAATCCTGTTTCATCGCCCAGTCCCGTGCGCTTTTACCACCAATGCTTTTTGTCAGTACTGAGATTTCAGTCAATTGCCGGATAAGCGTTTCGGTTTGTTGCAGTGCTGCATTCCGTACCGTCACAACGTGTCGGATACTGGTGGAGCAGATAACGTCCGTATTCCCGGTGACCACTTCCGGATGGGAGATTGTGATGTTTGACATTATCGGTTTCCCTTTTGGTTTATAAACGAAAACGCCAGCCGTATTCAGGCTGGCGTCAGTGGAATGAAGTCTGGTGAGTAAGACTCACCGGTTCTGTTGCAGAAGCTGCAGTTGGCGCAGGGTATGGATATCCTCCCTCGCCTGTTCAATGCAGGGCAGCAGTGCTGCCGAATCCGTTTTATCCTCATCGTTGTCAAAGATAATTCCCGATTCGCAGTCGATATTGTCCTGCAGCCACGCAATCAGAATATCCAGTGCTGTTTCCGTGGTTAATGATTTCATGTTGTTCCTGGTTACCAGTTGAAAGTGGGTAAACCCGGCAGGCATTCAGCGCTGGCATCCAGATGAATGAGACTGACGCCATAACGTCGGGTAAGTGTGACAACCAGACAACGGAACGTTTTTGACAGGCCCAGGCGCTTAAGCCGCAGAACCGGGTATGACCACGCATCGGTACGTAACAGATAGCCGCTGCCTGTAAAATGAATCCATTCTGATTCGCCGTCGTCATTAGTCTGGTGTGACAGCGAGTACAGCCAGGCGTTGTCCGTTTCCGTGATATGTGCGGTGCTGCAACGTATGCAGGTAAGGGTTGTTAACGGTGGTGGTGTACTGGTTGCGTGTTGGTCGGATTTATCGACCACGCGGAGTAAATAACCGTTTTCAGAGACCTTGTTAATCAGTTCACTGAGATTAACTCCATCGACGTCAACGACAATGCGCCCCATGTTCAGTGCCTGCACGTTAACGCTGTCGGCTTCCAGCGTCAGGGCCAGTTTCATCGTTTTGCCTCCGGATGCTTGCCCTGGGTAATGTTATTTACCATTCTGTAATTGTTCCGGGTCATCAGGCCGGTCGCCCTGCGAGCCCGGAGAATATCAATGCTGTTGATTAACTGCGACGGGGCTCCTGCGCTGAATCCCAGCTGGTCGGTACGTACCAGCGCGTATTTTTCAACGAGAAAGTTCACCGCGTCACACAGTGAAATCCCTGCCTCAATATGCTGCTCAATCACACGTTCATCAGCGAACGGTGTGTCATTCAGCGTGAGGCCGTAGTGCTGGTCCAGCAGTCGGGTGAGCAGTGTCTGCCAGATGGTGACGGGAGACGGGCAGCGCGATGCCTCCCGTATTGGGCAAGACATGTCTTTTTAGGAAAGTACTGCCGAATTAGCCCATTTGTGTTCTCATTTGTTCCCCGCTGCCAAGGACTCTGAGGATCGCAGAAGTAAACTTTAACGCCGGTGCTGACAGTAAATTCTAGATGTCTGGCCAGTTCCATTCCTCTGTCCCATGTCAGTGATTTTCTGAGTTCTGACGGTAAACTCAGGAATTTGTCGGTAAGAGCCTGATTTACTGAGACAGAATCTTTGCCCCTGAGTCTAAGGATGATCGTATAACGTGATTTTCGGTCTACAAGTGTGGCTATATGAGAGTTTTTTGTACCTGAGACTAAATCGCCCTCCCAATGCCCCAGAGAGCGTCTGTTATCGATATTTCGGGAACGTTCGTGAATTGGTGTTCCGTTCACTATGTTAATCGTACCTCTTTCGCCTTTGCGGGTATGACGCCTGCCATGGCGAAGGCTATGCGACCGTCGCAGATGCTGTATATTCAGGTGGTGTAGCGCTTCACGGCTACGAAAGTACAGCGTTTTATAAATTGTCTCAGGTGATATTCGCAGCGTTTTTTGACGTGGTTTTGTTCGCCTTAACCATCCTGATATTTGCTCTGGAGACCATTTCATCTCCAGCTTTTCCAGAACAAGCTTTCGCAATGGTAAATTTTGATCCAGTAAGCACGGTTTTGGCCTTTTCGCCATTCTGTTGGCTCGGTTATTAGCATCAACAGCTTTGTAATAGCGTCTGCCCCGATTACGCTGAACTTCACGTGAGATCGTCGAAGGACTGCGATTCAGCGCAGTAGCTATCGCACGAATGTTCATTTTGGCTGACAAACCAGCTCGTATCTCCTCGCGCTCAGACAGTGTCAGGTGAGCTACAGCCCGCTTACGCTCATGGGGTTTTATGCCGCCAGTATCCCTTAACATAGTGAAGATCGTTCCGGGTTTTGAACCCAGGATATTCGCTATTTCACTGAAGCCTGTTCCGTTCTTCCATAGTTCAAAAACAGAGGCTTTTTCCTCTGCTGTAAATGTTCGTCTCATTCAAAAAACCTCTGCAACCCCATGTTTTCACATAACTGTTGCGTTGACCAATTGAATCTACAACGGCTTTTTTTAATATGTCCCGTTCGTCGGTAACCCGCTTCAGCTCTTTCTGGAGACGGCGGATCTCGGCCTGAGCATCTGACTGTTCTTTATTAGTGGAAGAATCCGGACCGTACTTCTTTATCCAGGAGTAAAGGCTGTGGGTGGTGATATCGAGACGTGTTGCAACGCTGGCAACAGAATAACCGCGATCAACAACCTGTTTGACTGCTTCAATTTTAAACTCTTCGGGATAACGCTTACCGCTCATGGGCACCTCTCTTTAAGTCATCTTAAATGACTCTGAGGTGTCTATTAAACCTGTGGCGATTCATTCGTCTTGTTTATCAGGTTATTGATGATATGTTAATTATTGCGGTAGTCGCAGTAGGTAAACGTGAACGTAGCAACGTTTATCATCTCGCCAGTGAACGGATGAAATAATATCCTGGTCAGCACTCTTTCTTACCTGCTTCCATTTTTTCAGTGATTCTTTTCCTGCATACAGAAAAAAAGCCTACCCTGTGGGCAGGCATAACAGACAATCGCACAGTCAGTGTTGAAATTAATGATGTCACGCATTATACCCGGTGGATACACAAACCATCCCTGCAAATGCACTGGCATCCTAATCAACGTCTGAAACAACTGCAATGGCCGGACCTGTGATTTCAGAGAAAGTTATTATGTTTATTGAATATAACCGAAGTGATAAATAAAAGTATTATCACCTTTAATATTTATGTTTATTGCGTGGTTTTATCTGGTTATATAAAGCACAGATGTTCTTATTATTTTCTGAAAAATAACCATATGGATCGATTTCCCCCACCCAGCCGAAGCGGTTCGGCTCGTTCGGCGTGTCGTCGACACTGAAGCGCTTATCCATTTCGTTCCAGCGGTAAGAGTTGTCGCTGTCGCTGACGAATGCCATCGGGTCGCTAAACAGCGTGATCCGCCATGCGATCAAAAAGCGTAAGTGTTTCCGACAGACGAGCCGGTGAAAAAAGTGGTGTGTCTGGCAATACAGGCATCGTCCCCGAAATGGACGATGCCGTTGAAGGACTGGGGTATGGCAATAAGCCGCTTTATTATCGGATTCAGTGATCGCCTGGACGGTTACTTTTGAGAAAAGGCATTTACACACAATCCTAAACAGACTCCTATATTTCAGATTTTGTTATCAACGCATTTCAAATCTCTTAGAAATCATTACTGTCGTCATATTTTCCGAGGCAGCTCACCACCTAACTATGTCTTATCAACAATATTTTGTGAAGGATATTTATAATGTAAAGACACATCAGAAACGATATTCCACACTCAACATGGCAGATGTATTATGGTATCCATGTTCTCCAAGTTGAATGCCTGCATCAGCCCGGAATGCTACTTCTGGTGTTATCATTCCCACAACACCACCATTTATTTCTCCGATATCACGCGCACCATCCTGGTATATACTTACACCATTCATACTGGTGCCGAAAACACGACTATTGTGCAACCAGTGTGCCTCCACAAATGGTCTGAACGGAACCGCATACCGCGTATTTTTACCGTTTTTGCTGGTAAGCCATGTTCTTGCTCCCAGGCGGGTGAGAATATTTCCGTTACCGGTATTTTCAATACTGGTTCCGTTACTTTCATGATATTTGTCTGATTTTACATTCATCCGGACAACCTGAAGCTGCGGCTGAACATACCATTCATGACTTCCCTTGTAATTGTCGGTAAACTCTCCAGCCTTCCATGAATATCCTGCTTCCAGAGATACCGTAAACCCTTTTGACTTCCATGACTCAGCAGGCAGCCGTTCTCCATTTATATGATTATCAAACCAGCTGTATTGCAGCCAGCTATCAAGATAAGAACCATTGTGTGTTTCATCATTGGCATACCATGTTGCATAAAGACCCGCTGTGTATCCATTCATTCTTCCTTCCGAATGGTATCCGGTGCTCAGGGCATTCGTACTGTTATTATTATGACCATAGCCAGCCATCATACCTGTATGCCAGCGATCGGTACCATTCAGGCTCCACTGAGCTATATCTCCCCCTATTAACACAACGTAGCTATTCCCCCGGGTTCTCAGCTGACTACTGTTGTCACGCCAGCGATTATGTTTTCCTTTATTATACATCCAGATACCTGCTTCATTTTCTTCTCCTGTCATGTGGCTGATATACAACTCCTGTCCCTGTCGTTCATACAGATTCGTTACAAACAGATTATTTGCAGCAGCAATACTGGCAACATAGCTACCTGCCTCAGGACGCAAATTATTATCATGGTTTTCCGGTACAGCTTCAGGTTGTGGTACAGGAATGTCTTTTCTGCTAATCAGATACCAGTTAGTGCTGTTAATCCCCTGACCACGTTTCAGTATGTAATCATAAGCTCCGGCTGTAATACGTTCCGTCTGAATGAATTCAGCATTATCAGCATTGCCACTGACGTGAATCACTTCAATCCCATTAAGTGTCTCTGCACCAGTACCACCGGCCTGAGTAACAGCGACACGGGTACGGCCACTGGCATTACCTTTAATCACCAGACGATCTGTTTTCGAATTGTCACCACCTGTTTCTGTCTGGAGGAGAATAAGTCCATTTCTGCCAGTGTAATTCCCTCCGACAGTCAGTATATTACCCGGCATATATGTAGTGAGATCGACTATACCACTATTGCTCAGATTTCCTGCAACGCCCCCAAACCCGGAGAGTTTGCCCTGCTCTTCAACAATGACCTGGTTACTGCCGAGCATCACCGGTGAATCTGCGTTCCCCAGTATCACTGTCCCCTGAATAATATCTGTCATCCCGGTCCATTTTGCGTTATCGCTAATGTTCAGTGCACCTGCTCCCGTCTTGCGAACATTACCATAACCACTGATATTGTTGGTAAGCTGCCATGCTGATGTACTGTTCAGAGTTAATGTGCCATAGTTATCAACAAAGGCTGTCCCCAGATTATCAGCCGTGGATACAGCCAAATGAGCCCCCTTATTCACGGTAAAAACACCGGAAAAATTACGATTATTACCCGTTATATCAAGCATTCCCCCATTTATGTTCAGAGAACCATCCCCTGCAATAGTACCTGCAGATTCTCCTCCATTATTCAGTATCAGGCTTCCGCCATGAATGTTCAGCACAGAGCCTGCAGCCGTCAGTAGTTTGCTTATTGTCTGAGGATACCCATTCATATCCAGTTCTGCGCCACGGGATAAATATAAATACTCAGTCCGACCAAGAGCATCAGGTGCAGCAAGAATTAATACGCCAGATTTAACCTCTGTATTTCCTGTATAATTGTTTGTTGCAGAAAGTATAAGAGTACCATTACCTGATTTTGTCAGACTTTTGCCGTCCCAGCCATCATATAATAAAGGTGAAAGATTATCGGAAAGAGAAACGCCTATGTTCAGAGTGGCATCTTTTTCTATATTAAAGGTTCCATATCCCATGCCTTTTGTATTATTCCATCTCAGCATGGATATCAGTTTGTTATCGTCGTCATTTAAAGACGTATAAACATAACTTTCAGCACCTTCTGTCAGTAATACATTGTATTGTACAATGTGACTATTATCAGCGATCGAGATACCTGTGTCTGACGACAATAATGTGTAATAGTCCTGAGTCCAGTTCTTAATTGATGTGTCTATATTAAGCCATGAATCACTTTTTAATGTAATAGTATTTGCGTGAACATTAGCATTTCCTACAGACAGGTTCATAGATGCGTCTTCATCAATACTTATATTTCCGTTAAAAATGGAGTTCTTGCCTGACAGATAAACAGATGAGCCATTCCCAATCATTAGCCCACCATTAATTGCTGTTGCGTTATTGATGTTTTTAATAATTAATTCATTTGTACCATTAACAGGTATACTAGCTAGTTTAATATCACCATTAATCACAGAATCTGAATAAATATCTAATGAATTATACCCGCCAGAAAAAATTATTGATGTATTATAAGCATCTTTTTGGCTATTATATAATCCTGAAAGATTACCATGATTATTAATATGGATATCTTCTCCATAAACAGAGCAACCACCGTCGGGGCCATATCCCCCCTGAACAATACCGTTATTATTCAAAGTGATTTGATTTCCAGAAATAGCATCTCCCCCTTGTTTTATTCCATATCCTCCAGATATCATGTTGTCGTTAGTAATGAAAAGATTACTACCATTAATACCATCACCACCGTTTACGCCATTACCGCCCAATATTCCTCCGGAATTATGCACTGTAATATTGCTACCGGTTACACCGGAACCACCTGTCCCACCTACATCATCACCTCCGTATATACTTCTGTAATTATCAACTATAATATCATCCCCGCTTAACCCTGCACCTCCGCTACTTCCTGAGCCACCAAGACCATTACCCCCATATACATTTCTGTAATTGTTTATAGATATTTTGTTGCCACTAACAGCAATTCCACCATTATATCCATCTCCTCCCCAAACACTTCCATTATTATTTAGCGTAAAGTTTTCACCGTAGACACCTGCACCACCGATTGATGTATTGCTTGTTCCTCCTTTGATGTTAATACTGCTTTCAACAGATAGTATATTTTGAGTATAACTTGTTTTATACGGCACGCTGATATTAAGCGCCGCGTTTCCATCAACACCTGTAATACTCCTGGTTATACTTTTAGGTATACCATTACCATTCAGTTGTATTGTTTGCGCACCAGAAAAATGAGACTGCACAGAATAAATTATACTGACCAGAAATTGTAAAATTCGTATATTCTTATTCATACTATTTTTCTTTAGTGATGCATATTTTTGTCAACCATGCAGTACATTATTTCATTGATATTGAACAGATTAGAAATAATATTTCCATTAAAAACAAGTGTCATTATACCTTACCACTTTCTCCTAGTTATTTACCGTATCCAGACGTCTCGTGATACTTCCTGTATTTATTATAGAGTATATATATACACTAAGTTTAAATCATGGAGACAACAACCTTTTTTATATAAATTATTCCTAATGTTCTTGCCCCCTTATTTCCAGACAGGGGTTGTATCTTAAGTTAACATTACCCGCTGACGTCGATATTCTCGCGGAGAGCGATAACCCAACGCACTATGCGGATGGTTTTCATTGTAATGCTCGATCGCCACTGCAAGGTTATGCAATGCCGTTCTTACATTCGGTTTCGGCATGAACGCGATGTAGTCTTCCTTCATCGTTTTCACGAACCGTTCTGCCATTCCATTACTCTGAGGGCTACTGATTGCCGTTGTGCAGGGCTTCAGATTCAGCTCTCTGGCGAACTGCCGTGTTTCATGCGCTCTGTACGCTTAACCGTTATCTGTCAGCCACTGGATGGACTGTTCCGGTACTTTATCGCCAAAGCGTTTTTCTATCGCTCCTAACATCACATCCTGCACTGTCGCTTTATCGTAACTCCGAACCACACGGCAAACAATTCTGAGAGTTAGAGCGAAACAGCAAATGTTGCTGTATAAAAAATAGTCTTAGCGTGGGAAAATTTCCGAATTCCAAGCTGCCCCCTACGCTGGAAACGCCGAAATTTCCGATACAGCGAATTTGTTGATCTTTGAAGCATGTTTGGCAGGTTTTAACGTGTACGTTTATGGTGCAGTAAGTGAGAATTTATTCGTACCAGCTATGGATACGTTACGGGCAGTGATTTTTCGCGCCAGGCAGCTATTTCTTTGCTGTCCGGTTAACGGCGGTCTTACGTACAGGTTGCCGAGCGCAAAATTTGTGCATTCCGGAAATTTCGGTGGTTGCGACTTGGTACCCCTTTTATTGTTACAGGAGGACTGGGCTTGTCTGCTACCGGTCAGGACGGGAGGGACACCGGGAATTTGAATCCGGTTAACTGAGCCGGACATACGGTAAATAAGGAATGCAGGCAGAACGGGAAGCACTGCAGAATGAGACAGTAGTCTGGAAGTACATCAAAATTGCAACAATAGTACGCTATTGCGTGACGTAGATTCGTGACGTATAGTTACTACAGCTTATTTGTATATAACCACCATCAGGTACAAAATTATGTCTCCCGCACAAGCTAAACAAAAGCAGCATGAACGTTACGAAGCCGTAGCGGTGCAGGTTTTGCGTGGTCGTGCCGGTTACAAGCCTGCCGTGAAAAGCCGTTTCAGTAAGTCAGCCAATAGCAAATTCTCCCATACTATCGCTTTTGCCTGATCCTGAACTTTGAAGCACAATAAACCATCATTCGCTGATGGTTTTTTTATGCCAGTTCAAGACGTTATTCCCCCCTATGAGCAGATGTACCTGCTAAATCAGCAGTTGATCTGCAACGCTGACCAGCTCAAACATGCCGTTATCACAGTTGGCGGCCAGGCTGTGCAATATTGGATATCCTATTATCATGCACAATACGGCGACAGATTGCCTGATGAGCGTCTCACCACTTCTGTTGACTGCGACTACAGTGCCCGGAAAGATGATATTGCGGCTATAGCAAAAACGCTCAACGTGAAAACGTGGGAAAACAAAGACGGTCAGCCCCCATCCCTTGCGCAGTTTATGCTTATCGATCAGGACACACACGATATCAAACGGGATGATGGACGTTTATTTGCCGTACCGGATGCGCCTGACTAGCCAAATGCGGTGGATATTATCGATCGGCCCGGAGGCTTCGACCGTTCTGATTTTCTGGGGGAAAAGCTTTACCTGCATACTGCCCCGTTTTATGTAGAAGCAACCGGCCCCGGTATGCCTGAAATGAATGAAAAGGTAAGGGTGTTGAACCCTGTCGCCTGTATGCGATCGCGCTTTAGCAATCTGATTGCCTTGCGCCGTGATGCTGAAATTGAAATTGCGCGAATTAACGCGCTCAAGATTCCGTGTTATTTCTTTCTCATCGAACAGTTTGATGAAAAGCCGTTCAAAGTTGCTCGATCAATAGGAATTAAAACCCCCAAAAGATTAAAAAACACCACAAAACGGATATTTCTTCAACACTCCTTATGCACTATATGAACGGAAACGACTATTAAACAGGATAACACTGATTGATAAAGGGTATGAATGGTGGTTTTTTGCTCCGTTCCCCGTAAAATGGACGCAACTTCCCCTCTGCGGCTCTCAGCCGCAACACTGCATTCGGGCCAGCGGCTCATGCATCATAACCAGCTCTGCCAGACGGTATCCCCGCTTCAGCCCCGTAAACCGCATCTGACTTCCGCACAGGATGCATTTCAGCGGGTCAACCTTCAGTAACCGCTGATACATCCCTCTCCACCTGATTTGCATCGCCGTTTTTCTCACCGTCTCCGTTATGACGTACACAACTTCTTCCAGTAAGCGGCGCTTCACCGGACTCAGGAAACCGTAGTACCTCACCATACGGAACCCCTTATCTGCTACATGCCAGGAGAACCTTTCCATGAACTCATCTCCACTCATCAACAGGTATTCTTCCCGTTTTGTACGGTGACTGTTGTAACGCAGACCGATTTCATCCTGACCGGCATAATGTTCCAGCCGACTCATCGGCACCGGTGGCTTTTTCAGGTAAGAGCCGAAGTACACCGCCACATGTGTGGCGTTATCCATCACCCTGGATATGTTGACATTCCAGCCGCGGCGGTAATGCGTGTCCAGGAAGCGATTCCAGTCCCGTTTGCTGTTTCCTTCCACTGCCAGTTCATCCGGTATTACCAGCTCCGGGTATTTCCGGGACAGTAGCCGCGTTATCCGGTAACGCCACATGCTCATCACCTTACGGGCGTAAAAATGAAGATTTTTCCAGGTGTGGCCCGACGTCACACCACCGGCAGTTGTCGATAAATGAATATGCGGATGCCACTGCTGGTCACGCCCCCATGTGTGGATCACCGTGAATATCCCCGGCTCCACATCTGCCTGACGGCAGATTTCCAGTATCACATTCGCTGCGATACGGCTCATCTCTGCCAGCAACCACCGGTTGTGGAATATCAGGGACCAGTACTGGCAGGGAAGTGTGAACACAATATGCTGCCACGGGCAGTCGGGAGCCAGACTCAGCAGATACTGTATCCACTGTGCGCCAGCCTTCACCCCGCAGTGCGGGCAGGAGCGACTTTTACACCGGAAGCAGACCTTTTTTGTGTGGCAACAGTCCGGTGAGGAACAACACCACTGTGTGTACCCCATCAGCGTGGTCCCGCACGCCATGATTTTTGTCACCGACTCAATCACCACCGGACGCACAGACCCTTCCGGCTGCTTCTCCAGCCAGTTAACCCAGCGGTTTCCCTGCTGAAAAATATCGGCAAAACGGGGAAGCATCAGAAGGGCGGGGTGACTCCGTCCGGCCAGTGAACCGTGCCGCATTCCGGACAGTACATACCGCCGGCGCTGATACCGGCAAGAATGGTCGCAAACTCCCGCTCCGTGCAGCGGGCTATTTCCGGATACCCTTCGTCATCAACACGTACAAACCAGAAGACCAGCTTTTTGTTTCCCACATCCACAAAGAACGGAATATTCAGGTCTGCGCAGCATTCAACGGCATCGTCAAAACTATCAAAGCGCAGAACTTCTGCGTCTTCTTCGTCAAAGAAGTCATCGTCGTGAAGCGTCACGACATAGCGGGGAAGTTTGCTGTGTTGTGGGGAAGGTTTTCGTTTACGGGGTTTAGCTGAACGGGCCATATAACCACCTGAAAGACAATGATATTGCCTGTTTTTATAACGGTAATCTCAGACCATGACAAGCCGCAGCCGCCAGGCTGCCTACTCGGGAGATCACGTGCTGGCAACAGCGATACTGGATCGGCTGCTACATCACTCAACCACGCTGAATATCAAAGGAGAGAGTTACCGGTTAAAAGAGAAACGTAAAGCTGGAGTGCTGACCAAAAACACAACGCCAATCAGTGATGATGAAATGGTGAAAAGCGGACAGCATCAGTAACGAACGTATTTTAGCGGGCATGAAAATGGCAAATAACGGTCAAACATCGTGGCGTTGACATAGACGGCATTAATCGCTTCCGGGAAGCCTTTCAGGCCGTCCACGCAGGCGATAAGGATATCGTTCAGCCCGCGATTTTTCAGTTCCGTCAGTACATTCAGCCAGAACTTTGCACCTTCATTTTCGGCCAGCCACATACCCAGCAGCTCTTTCTGACCATCAAGGTTAATACCCAGAGCCAGGAACACCGCTTTGTTGATAACCCGGCTGTCCTGCCGTACTTTCAGGACAATACAGTCAAGATAAACAATGGGATAAATCGCATCCAGAGGACGGTTTTGCCATTCAACAACCTGGTCGATTACGGCATCGGTGACTTTCGATATCAGCGCCGGAGAGACGTCTGCATCGTACATTTCTTTGAAGACTGAGGTAATGAACATATCAAAATCAGGCAATTACACAAATCTATGTACAGGCTCGACGGCGGGAGTGATTCCGCCTCCTACTCGATCTTACTCAGTCCACGGAACCGCGCGTATCGGTGACCATGATGCTGTTTCGCATCCGCGAAGCTGCGTTCCACCGTTTCCTTGCGTCGCGCATACACCTTTTTTCCCCATTTCGACAACCGCAGCTCGTTTGCCTTCTCTTTTGTATCCTCCCACACATGCCGCATTATCGTCTTCTCGTGCTTATTGTTTTTCGTACAGTTTTCCCTTAACGGGCAGAGGCTGCAGATGTTCCTGTCGGAGCGGTAATGTCGGTAACCGTTGCGGTCTGTGGTGCTGTATTTCAGCGATGCGCTTGCCGGGCAGACATAGATATCCTTGTCATGCCCGTAGCTGAAGTGTTTCTTGTTATAAACATTGCTGCCCTTGTTGGGGCTGCGGTAACCCGGCACCAGTGTGATACCCATCTCCCGTGTTAGATGACATACCGCCGCAGTGAAGTACCCTGCATCCACACCTGCGGCCACGGTCTCCAGCCCGAACCGCTTTGTCTGTCGTTTCAGGCGCGCGATATACGGCTGGCTGTCGTGAACATTTCCCTGCGTCTCCCACGTATCTGTAATGATGCCGTGTTTGCCGTTCACCGTGTGGTGGTCTAGGTAAAAGAACCCCTGCGGCTTGTTGTCCCGGTGCATGAAGCCACTTTCCGGGTCGGTGGTACTGACTTTGGTGTTTTTAACGATGACGTTTTCTGATGTCTTTTTTGCGGCGGGCAGCGGCTTTTTTTCGTGCTTCTTCCTGTAGGCCTCCACCGCCGCATTCAGCTCTGCAAAATATTCGCTGACACCTTCCGGGCGGAGTTCGTTCACGGCCCTGCGCGGACTGGCACTGGCCTTCAGATGCGTGCTGTCGGTGTAGAGCACCCGCCCGTTAGCCATCCCGCGAGCCAGTGCCTGCTCCACGATATGGTCGAAAATCTGCTGAAAGATGTTGCTGTCATTAAAGCGGCGGATACGGTTCTGGCTGAGGGTGGAAGCATCGGGGACCTTCTCCGGCAGCTCCATACGCAGGAACCAGCGGTAAGCCACATTGATCTGGATTTCCTTCACTAGGCGGCGCTCTGAAGGAATGCCAAAGAGATAGCCCAGCAGCATCATTTTAATCAGGCGTACCGGATTAATGGCGGGACGGCCATTATTGGGGCAATAAAGATGCGCCACAGCATCACGGATAAATTCGAAGTCAATAATAGCGTCAATCTGCCGGACCAGATGGTCTTCAGAAACCAGTTCGTCGAGGGTGATGGTTTCAAACTGGTATTGCTGTGGGGAGGGCTCTCTGTGTATGGCGGTCAGTCCGTTTTTTGTACTGACCTTATTAGATCAAAGTCCCGACCATGAGGCCAAGACTTTGTCAACAATCTGAATTAAAACAATCCCTGTCTTATAAAAGTGGAAATAAACAAAACACATATTTGTATTTTTTATTGAGTTTATATAAAAACAATAAAATACACTTTATTTACTCTTCTTTTCGTTTGTTTCAAGTGGTGTAATATCTCTTTAAATTTGTTTTATGAAGAATAATGCTCTGTTGTTGTGTGGGGTATTTGTTTTTTTTGTCTGTTTTTTTGGTGTTTTTGGTGTTTTTTTTGCTTTGTGTGCCTTTTCTTCACAAAATAAATACATTGAATACAATAAACAAAAAATAGCTATCGTTGTTTTTGTCTGTTGGAATCTTGTCTATTCTATTGCGGGTAAAATTTAAGCACAAAATGTATTTAGGAAAGATTATGAAAAAAATAGCATCTACTATTTTAGTAATGTTATTTCCTATTGTTGTTAATGC
>SKEE01001510.1_pt1 | contig 18846 bp, 17 predicted proteins | sample 4826661 | NCBI WGS metagenome assembly SKEE01 (sample SAMN11008817, study PRJNA524170) | human gut metagenome | biome: Human fecal sample; material: Feces; isolation source: fecal sample from pouch patient p20 | host: Homo sapiens | place: Israel: Tel-Aviv | collected 2016-11-14
AGTATTTTGCTGCATTGACAAACATGAGAAGCGTTGGAGTTATGGGGGATGAAAGAACCTATGATTACGCAGTTGCACTTCGCGCAGTCAATACGATTGACTTTATGACAGCAGAGTCAGCAGAGATTCCATGGGAAGTACTGCATAAAGTGACAAGCAGAATTGTCAATGAAGTAAATCATGTGAATCGCGTAGTGTATGATCTGACGGGAAAACCACCTGGAACGATTGAGTTCGAGTAGCGGACTAAATTGCGAAAAAGCCCATAAATAAAGGATTTGCGGGCTGTCTGGATGTTCCAGTGGAGTGCAAATGGAGTTAAAAAATATTTTTTTTCGTTGTTTTCATTCCGGAGTTATTTGAGATTTTCGCAAAAAGTAGCTATGCTCAGAAAATATAATTAGTGTGAATATGAAGAACAGTTTGTTTTGATGGAAATATTTTCCGTCAGGGCAGACTGTTTTTTTATACCCTTTTTTCAATGATATTAACTCCATGGTTCAGCGATAACAGATATGGAAACTGTGAAATTAAAATAATTTGCAAAATTTCGGAAAATGATGTCCGATTTTGTATCTGCCAGTACAGAGTATATGAAGAGATAAATATTCAAGACACAGGAGGTACTGATTATGCAGAACAAATTATTTTTAAAGGCAGCCGATATATGTGAACTTCTGGAGGTAAAACAGACATCGGCTTATGAGATCATTGGAAATCTGAACAAGGAGCTGGAAGACCAGGGATATCTGACGCTTAGAGGAAAAGTTCCGACAAAGTATTTTGTGAAGCGTTTCTATGGAGTGGAAGATACTTGTGAGATTCCACAGGAAGAGGGAAAGGAATGGTTTCATGCGTAAGAGAAAAATGTATTTATCAGTGGAAGACATTGCAGAACTCTTTGGATTATCAGTTTCGTTTGCTTACCGGGTGGTGGAAAGAATGAATGCCGATCTGGCAAGCAAGAACTATTATGTGATTCTCGGTCGGGTGCCAACCCGCTATGTAGAGGACAAGATCTATGGTCTGGAACACGTTGAGCAGTATTTGAAGGAGGAGAAAGCGGTATGAGTATAGTGCAGGAAAAAATGTATATGGATGTGGATGATGTGTGTGCAATTCTTGGTGTTTCTAAAGCGTATGCCTACAATTTGATGCGAGAGTACAACAAGGAGTTGAAAGCAAAAGGCTATATTGTAGTAGCTGGAAAAATCTCTACCAAATTTTTGGCAGAAAAGATTTATGGAATGAAGGTTGAGGATTAGCAATGGGTGTTTACAAAGAAGGAAAGAACTGGAAAGTTCAGGTCTATTATAAAGACTGGCAGGGCAACCAAAAGAGAAAACAAAAACGAGGATTCCGAACCAAAGGTGAAGCAAAAGAGTGGGAGCGAGACTTCCTTCAGCAACAGAGCCAGGGTGTGGATATCGAATTCGGGAACTTCCTGGAAATCTACTATAAGGATATGGATGTCAGACTTCGGGAACACACCATGTATACAAAACGTTACATCATTGACTTGAAGATCAGACCGTATTTTGGGAAAAAGATTCTTAGTGAGATTACGGTGGCAGATGTACGTGCATGGCAAAATAAGTTGTTGATGTATAAGGATAAGAATGGAAAAGGCTATTCGCAGACGTATTTGAAAACAATCAACTGTCAGCTGACTGCAATCTTCAACTATGCTATCCGATATTATAACCTGCAGGATAATCCCTGCAGGAAGGCAGGAGCGATAGGCAAGAGCAAAGGAGAACCGAAGGACTTTTGGATGCAGGAAGAGTTCAATGATTTTCTGGAGACAGTAAGTGATAAACCGGAGACAAGAATGGCGTTTCTTCTGTTGTACTGGACCGGAATGCGTATCGGTGAATTGCTTGCCCTTACTTATGACGACATCAATCTTGAGGAGAAGACCATCTCCATTACGAAATCTTATCAGCGATTAAAAGGAAAAGATGTGATAACACAGCCGAAAACACCGAAAAGTATCCGGATTATAACCATGCCAGATTTCCTGGCGGATGAGTTCCGAGAGTATTGCAGCCATCTGTACGGAATTATGAAAAATGAGCGTTTGTTTCACTTTACAAAATCCCATATGGAGCATTGTATGGCGGCTGGAATTGAAAAATCAGGTGTAAAAAGGATTCGTTTGCATGATCTCCGCCACCCGTATGTCAAGCCCACGACAAAAAAATTTATAACTTTTTTGAAGTTTTTTCGGGCAGCTTCAATAGCTGCCCGTAGCTGTTCCATACGGTATTCATGGCTCATGCTTCCTTTCCAGATTTCTCCGTTCCTAAAAAGTCCTGCGTAACATATTCTATCTCAATCCGATCCCCAGGAAAAACATATACCCTGTTGATAAGCCGGTCTATCAGCGATTGCGTCAGGACATCGGTGCTGCCTACTTCCTGAACAATTTCCCGCTGTTTCAGCCTCGCCTCATAATCACTCTGTATCTGTTTGGTCTGCGCTGTGATAGCGGCATGGACATTCTTGGCCTGTACCAGTTCCGCGTCATATACTGCTTTCTGTGACCGGTAGGTTTCCAGATCGATCTCGCCAAGCGCATACCGTTCATAAAGCTGCCGTTTGCTGTCCTGTATAGCCCGCAACTTATCTTCATGCTCGGCCTGCTGGACCGTCTGTAAATCCAGCTTATCTTTACTGCCGTCGATTCCCAACGCCGGACACATCTGCGCCCGGATCGTCTCAAAGACTACCTGCTCCAGATCAGCCATCTTTACCCGCACGCCATGACAGGGAAAACTTTCTGACACTTCGGAATGACGGCAATAAAACCATGCTCCATTTCTGAGTGACATAGCATGATCGCAGCATCCACAAAACACCTTTCCCCGAAGCAGATAGTCACGCCTTTTTTTATTGGGGAGGGAAAAACGCTTAATAGAAGTATTGGCCTGCTCAAACAATTCCTTGCTGACAATCGCGGAATGATGGTCGGGGATTTTGAACCACTCGCTTTCATCTTTGAGCTTCATGCAGCGGCTGCCGATTTCCTGCACCTTGCGTTTGCCGATTATGTAGGTGCCGATATACCGCTGATCCTCCAGCATCCGCAGGACTGTTGAACTGCTCCATACGCCGTGTGTCCTTGACACATTATAATGGTCTTTTCCGTTATCCCTCCGATACTCTCCAGGCGTGGGAATATGGAGGGCGTACAACTTGCGGGTGATCTCTGCTGCGGTATTGCCTTCAGCCGCCCATTCAAATATCAGACGGACATTTCCCGCAACATTTTCGTCCGGCTCCATACGCCCGTCTGCGCTTTTGCGGTAGCCGTAAGGACAGATAACGCTCTGGTACTCGCCCCGGCGCATCTTCGCATATTTGGCGCTTTTTGTTTTCATGGACATATCACGGCTGTAGCACTCGCTGATAAGATACTTAAAGGCAACATCAATCCCTCCGGTATCTCCTTTGAAATTGACGGTGTCAAAATCGTCGCTGACAGAGATAAACCGGGTGTGATAGAGCGGAAACACCCGCTCGATGAAATAACCGGTCTCAATGCTGTTGCGTCCAAACCGGGATAGGTCTTTGACAATGATACAGTCGATACTTCCTGCCTGCACCATCGTCAAAAGCTCCTGCACTGCGGGACGTTCAAAATTCGTACCCGTATGGCCATTATCGACAAACTCCAAAACCTCGCCATTATCCCATTCCGGCAGCGACATGGCTTTTTCCCGCAGGATAAGGCGCTGGTTCGGAATACTCAAACTTTCTGTCTTAATATCCTCCACGGATAACCGAATATAAAGGGCAATTACATATTTGCGCATGACTCCACTTCCTTTCCCTGAAATTCACTCTTAAAGCGGAAGGTCACATGAATATCCCGTTTGTGGTCTATCTCGATCCGCTCAATCAGCCGGTCAATCAGTTCTGCCGTAAGCAGGTGATCCTTTGCCAGTGACTTTGCATCCTTTTCCATAGTCCGGTAGCGTACAAACTGTTCGTCGAGAGCATCCATATCCCTTTCAAGCTCGGTGATCTCACCGGACAGTGTATTGATGGATTCCTCATAATCCGCTTTCAGTTCAAAGTATTCCTCGCTTGTCAAAACACCCTGTACAAAGTTCTCATATAGGCCGCGGATCAACCGGCGTTTCTTTTCAATTTCCTGCCGTTTGGATGACATCTGGCCCCTGAGTTTATCCTTTTCCTGTTTTTGCCTTGCCTCCAACTGAAAGAGGGGGAGAGACATTCCCAGGGCAACCGTCAGCTCTTTCTCCAAAACAGATGTGACCGTAGCGATCAGCTCCGTTTCCTGTATCATCACACCCTTGCAGCTATCTTTTTCTACCCGGCTGTTGGTAAGGCAATGAAACCAGTAAATATCCGGCCCTTTTTTGCGCTCCGCCCGCTGCCGGTGGAGACTCCTGCCGCAATCCGCACAGAATACCTTTCCCTTAAAGATATTGGGGGTATATGGTTTTTTTGGCACAGCCTTGCTTTGCTCGCAGACCTGTTTCCGATAGTCCTGTACCGCCTCAAAAACCGCATGGCTGATAATAGGCTCATGGGTATGCCTTGCAACGATCAGATTATCGTCTCCGGCCTGTACCTGCTGGTGGTCTACAATTTTGGTCTTGCCCTGTACCAGATCACCGGTATAAACCTCACTTTCCAGTATCTTCATTACAGTACGGGTCTGCCATTTCCCGCTCCCGATCAGCCCAGGGCTGGTAATTTCACCGGTAGTCTTTTTATAATGGCTTGGGGCAGGAATCCCCATTTCATTCAGATTACGCACAATACGGTTTAACGCTACACGCTCATAAGCCCACTGGAAAATCTGCTGCACAACAGGAGCGGCGGCCTCGTCAATCAGCAGTTTATGACAGTTCTCCGGGTCTTTCCGGTAGCCGTATGGAGCCCGTGCGCCAATATAGTCACCGTCTTTCATGGCCTGCCTTGCCTGGGCCTTGATCTTCCGGCCAATATCCAGCGAATAGGCTTCATTTATCATGTTTTTCAGCGGAAGCATAATGCCTCCGTGAAGATTGCCGGGGTCTGCCGTATCAAACTGATCTGTAACCGCAATAAAACGGACATTGTGCGTGTAGAAATACTGTTCGATATAATAGCCGGTATCAATGGAATTACGCCCCAGGCGGGATAGGTCCTTAACAATCACACAGTTGATATAGCCTGCCTCAATATCCGAAAGCATCTGTTGAAAGCCCGGACGATGGAAATTCGTGCCCGTCATGCCGTTGTCGATATAGGTATCATAGACGACAAAATCCGGTTTATCAGCAAGAAAATCATTCAGGACCAGCTTTTGGTTTTCCACCGAACATCCCCGTTTCTTGTTATCCTCCACGGAAAGCCGGATATACAGTGCTACATGAACATATAAAGATGGTACTGGCTCAGCCGTGATTACTGTTTCTTTTCTGCTCTTTCTTGCCATTTAACCCACCTTCCTTTCCGCGGCCTGTTCTACGATCTGCTCTGCCAGGGCAACCGCTTTTTTGTATTCGTCCTGATAATTAAATTCAATATGCAGCTCGTCCTTGCTAATCACGCGAATACTGCGGATAAGCTGCATGACTGCGCGGCGGTCAATTTCCTCCATCGTGGAAAACTGCATGAAGTGATTGATCCAGCGGTTCCGCTCGCTGCGGTTTTCCAATACATCTGTCAGCCGTTCCTCCCATTCCGCAACTGCCTTTTGCAGCAATTCAATGTCCGCATTGTATTTCCGCTTGTAGGATAGATATTCTTCTTTGGTAAGAATCCCGCTCACCAGATTTTCATAGAGCTTCGTCTTGAAACCCTCAATCTGTGCCAACTGTTTTTCATTGGCTCTGATCTGTCCGGCGTATTCCTGGGCCAGTTCCCGGTTGATCCGTTCCTGACTGATACTGGACAACAGCGAATCCAGAGAAGCCACATTTTCAATATGGCCCTTTAAGCTGTCCTGCACACACTCGATCAAGTCGTCCTCTTTCAGCATCACAGAGGAAGCGCAGCCATTCTTTTTGCCCGTAGGGCAATAGTAGTAGTGGTATTCCTTGTCTTTGTAGCGGTTTGTCTTACGGGTCATGCGGCAGCCGCAGCATCCACAGATCAAAATACCGGAGAACAGATATACCTTATCCGATTTAGGAGAGGTCCGGGTGTCAATCCGGCGAAGTCGCTGAATCAGGTCAAAATCGTGTTTCTGGATAATCGCCTCATGGGTGCCCTCTACACGAATCCACTCGGATGAAGGCTTATCCTCACGCTCCTTCAATTTGAAGTGGGGCGTTGTCTGTTTTCCCTGCACCAGTGTCCCGGTATAGGTTTCGTCCTTCAAAATGCGGATGATGGTAGTGGCAGACCATTTACAATCCTTACGGTCCGTATAGCCGCCTTTGGCATGGGGCATCCCGTGATTCCTCTTATAAGCCAGCGGAGAGAGAATACCCATGCGGTTCAGTTCATCAGCAATATGGGAAGCACTGAATCCTTCCAGACGCTTTCTGAAAATATCCCGTACCACACCCGCTGCATACTCGTCAACTTCCAAACTCTTATGCTTGTCGCCAGTTTTTACATAACCGTAAATAGTAAAAGCTCCAACAAAATCACCGCTGCGTCGTTTCACATCCAGGGCACTCCGGGTCTTTACGGAAATATCCCGGCAGTATGCCTCGTTCATAATGTTTTTTACCGATACGGTGAGATCATCTGCAGCGTCATTTTCCGTGTCTACATTGTCATTGATGGCGATAAAACGGACGCCGTAGGCCGGAAATACCCGACGCATATAACGGCCCGTCTCTATGTACTCACGCCCCAGGCGGGAAAGGTCTTTTACAATGACACAGTTAGCCTCGCCCTGTTCGATCATCCGCATCATTTCCTGAAATGCTGGACGGTCAAAGAGGACACCGCTGTAACCGTCGTCAATCTTTTCTGCCACAACCTCAATCTCCGGGTGCCGGGCAATGAAATCATCAATGAGCCGCCGCTGATTGGCAACGCTGTCACTTTCCACCGACTTGTCATCCGTATAGGAAAGACGGATATACTTAATAGCTTTATAAACCTGCATAAAAAAACACTCCTTTCGTTGCGCAGAAAAATCCCCGCAATTCAAGAAGTGTGGTTATGCCGTATTCAATTCCTTTTCCGACTCTTATTGTACCACGCTCTTACGGGAAAGTCAGCCCTTTTCTGGAAGAAATTTTGCTTCACCGTAAAATACCCTTGATACATTCCTCCAGGGTGGCACCGCCAGGGGCAAAGCTGGCCCGGACGGTAAAACGTCCGCACTTAAAACGGTAAGGGTTTTTGATCTGGCGCACAAATTCAGTGATTCGTTCCTCGCGGGGAAGCTCCTTATCCACGGTGACATCCCGAATGTCTACCAATGAACCGCTTCCGCCAGCAGTAATATTCTCCATAATACCAACTCCTTCCTGAAATTACTGGTCTATCAAAACCACATGAATAAGCCGGACCCGCCCTATAAATAGAAACAGGTCCGGCCCATTGTATCTGATTTCGATTTTGCTTGCCGTATTTGCCACGCCCCCCGGCAGCTCTGTCTACACAAAGCGGGGTTGCCATAGGCTGCGGCCAGCTTTACCGCATCATAGCCCCGCAGATGCCGCCGCTTTGCCAGAGCAAGCGCACACCGCAGGGACTTCCCTTCAAGTCCGTGAGAGATTGTGAAAAAGTACCATTATGATCTGCGCCGTCGTCGCGCCCGGCCTGCCACAGCCGGGTCAATGGATTGCGTGGATCGCTCGGACAGCCGGATTCATCACCTCCCTGGCTGCCTGTCTTTGCGCCGCTCCATTTGCCGCTCGGAACACAGAATGACGTACCCATAGCAACGTATATTCGGTTGTCAAAGTGCAACGAGGGCACGGCCATTATGACATTTTATAGTTGGGGTGGACCAGAGCATGTGCTGTATGGCCGCACCCATTGGACTTGTCTGCCGAATATGTCCCTCTATTATTCATTTCATTTTCGGGGGCAAAGTTGCCGTCTGTCAGGAAAGTTCTTTCAAAAACTTTTCCAAACTTCGCAGGCCGGCATTGATAGAGCGAGTAATTCGGCTCTTATGGGTGCCCTCCGCTTTTGCAATATCCGATTTGCTCATGCCAAGAAAATAGTGCGCATAAATCCGATTCCGCTGTTTCTCCGGCAAAGAGGCAAGTGCCTGATACAGCCTGGCATTTTCTTCTTTCCGTTCCAAAATATCCGCAGGTGTCAGGACAATTACCAGAGCGTCACGCTCGACATTGGCATCATAGTCCAGCGAAAAATATGCTTTGTGCCGGTATGTACGCAAAATATAAGCCGCCTCATTCAGCTTATACTCATGGAGCAAATCAGCCACTTCGTCCGGCACTTCCACAATGGTATCAGTTGTATAAAACGGGTAATAATCCCGCAGATTGATCTTTTTCATTAGATTATCCTCCAATTTCAATTTTTGAGTTGATAGGCAAAATCGAAATCAGAGGGCGGGGAGCGACAGCCAGGAGTTCCGCCTACAAGAAAAAAATCAGATAGGCTTGTCCGCCTTTCAGATATGAAAAAAGCGCGTACCTGTTTTATTTCAGGAACGCGCTCATAGGAATATTTTGTTGAGTATTGGGGAAAAGGATAAAAATATGTCGATACAAAAAGCGCCGCAGCGTTTTGAGCTGCGGCACTAAAAGATTTTCGGCTATATCGTTGTCGGTTTCTGTAGAAATATTGGACCTTCCAAATGTGCATGTCTGCCCCCATACCTGGGGGAGCACAAACAGATTAGAACGGTATTGCTTTTATACTTCCCCCAATCTGTTACTTTGGGGACATTATATAGGGTATAGTAATCAGCCTCCGTTCACCTTTTTCTCAGAAGTTAATCAAGATGTTGTAATTTCACTTCTTTTGCTGCGTTGTGTCAAATTTATATCCAACACCGCGCACACTGATAATATAATCTGGAATGTCCGGGGATATTTTGAGTTTTTGCCGCAGCCGACTCATTATGTTATGAATCGCAGTTAGTTCGTTCTCAACATATTCCTCACTCCATACATGGTAGGCTATGGTTTCAAAGGTCATTACTCGTCTTCGATTCATAAGCAATAAGTAAAGGGCATTAAACTCTCTGACCGACAAATCTACCTTTTTCCCTTGGACAGCGACCTCTCTTTCTTCCAGACAAAAATACAGATCACCTTCCCGAATTTCTGTTAAAGGTTGAGACGTATCTATCCGTGCGCCAAAAGAATCCGGGTTAGTACATGGGATGGCCGAAAAGCCCTGCTGTTGTTCTGTTTCAAGGACAAACTGTATCATTTCGCGTTTCTGCTCAACATCAAGCAAAACAAAAAGTTTCTCACCAATCTGCCGGCCATTCTCCGATAAATCAAGTACCGCTAGTTTCCCATGTCATCACCTTCCTTCCTTAAAGCGTCTTTCAATTTCTGAAAGGATTCCTCGCTGATTGCGTGTTCTATCCGGCAGGCGTCTTGCTCTGCCGTTTCCTGATCGACACCGGCAGCGACAAGCTGCTCCGTAAAGAATCGGTGCCGTTCATAAATTTTCTCGGCAATCTCCCGGCCTATGTCTGTCAGATGGAGAAAACCATCTTTATCCACGGTCAGAAAGCCACCGTCCCGCAGGACACCTACTGCATGGCTGATACTCGGTTTGCTAAAGCCCATGTGTCGGGCAAGATCAACAGAGCGTACCATGCCGGATTTCTTTTGCAGCATTAGTATGGCCTCTAAGTAGTCCTCGCCTGACGCATGAAGTTTCATCCGTTCCTCCCTTATGTAAGGCTCCATCCAGCAGATTTTTTTCGGATATTGACAAATTCCTGATAAATTCCGGCTTTTGCCATAAGCTCATCATGGGTTCCCTGTTCGCTAATCTGTCCATTAGAGATTACCAAAATCTGATCTGCCTGCCGGATGGTATTCAGCCGATGTGCAATTACAAGTAATGTCTTACCCTTGACCAGCTCATTGATTGCCTCCTGAATGTAACTTTCATTATCAGTATCGACACTGGCTGTTGCTTCGTCTAAAATTACAATCGGGGCATCTTTCAGAATACAGCGGGCAATAGAAATACGCTGTTTCTCGCCGCCGGACAAAGTAGCGCCGCCCTCGCCAACAACAGTCTGAAATCCATCCGGCAGAGCCATGATAAAGTCATAACACCGAGCTTTCTTAGCTGCCTCATAGACTTCCTGTTCAGTGGCGTCAGGTTTGCCCATGCTGATATTGTTATAAATTGTGTCTTGGAATAAGTACACGCGCTGGAATACCATGCTGATTTGTTCCATCAACTCAGCCAGCGGCACATCCCGAATATCCGTCCCGCGAACCGTTACCGTTCCAGATTTCACATCCCACAGCCGCGCCAGAAGGTTCGCAATCGTGGATTTGCCACCGCCAGACGGTCCCACAAGTGCGGTCATGGTATTCTTCTGCATAGAGAAGCTGATGTTGTGCAGGACTTCCTTGTCCTGATAGGCGAAGGCCACATCGCTAAATTGTACTTCTGGCTGATCCGGCTGTGCCTGTGACAGAATATGTTGATTTCCGTTATCGGGAAGTTCGGGCTCGTCCAAAACAGCTTCAATGCGGTCTAATGCGGCATTCATCACGGTCAGTCGGGTTGCTTCTCCATAAAGAGCTTTCAGAGGCCCAAAGAGATCAAAGACAAACAGCAGCACGCCCAAAAGATAAGCCAGGGAGAGTACGCCTTCCTGATGTAAAAAAACGGATAAACCGAAGATAGCGGCAATACCCACGCCATAGAGAATGTTTAAGCCAGTGGTCCACGGTGTCATTTTCTGCTCAAACTTCGTATTGACATCCCTTGATTTTTTGAAGTTTTCCGTTAATTCGTCAGATTTTTCTCCGAGCAGATTGTAACTTTTGATAACCCCAATTCCTTCAGCAAAAGACAAGACCGCATCCGTCAAATTCTCGCTTTGGTTTTGACGCCCGACAGCCTCCTTGAAGGAAACCTTATTCATATATTTTGCAACCAGCGATGCCAGCAAGGTAATGATTACCGCAATCAGCCCAAGTCTCCAATCCAGTACGAACATAAAAACAGCTAAAACCAAAGTAGACAGCATATAGCTCATCATGTTGCCAATGGTACTCATAGAAACTTCCTCAATGAATACCATATCCGTACTGAGAACAGAGCTGATTTTGCCAATATTCCCCGATGTAAAGTAACCCATCGGCATTTTTCTTAAATGATTTCCCAACTCCATCCGTTTATCAGCAAAGATCATAAATCCAGCGGCACTTTGCAGACGGTCGCTCAAATAGTGAACCACTGTCTGAACCACTACAACAGCTAATAATCCAAGTCCGACAAACAGACAGGTCTTTCCAGTCAGCGTATTATCAGCAAACCCGGCAAAGACAATAAACGCCATGAAGATCGGCATTTTGGAGAGAATGGACTCGACAAATGCACATAGAAATGCAGCCTGAATACGGCTTTTATACCTCCCGGAGAGGTTCAGGATTCTTGAAATCAATGCAAACATTTATCTTCCCTCCTTTGCAGTAGATACTTTCCACTCGGCGCTGTCCTGAGCCGCTTTCCACAACTTTTGGTATTCTGGGCAAGCTTGAATCAGCTCCTGATGTTTTCCGGTTGCCACCATCTTTCCGTGATCCATAACGCATATTTGATCTGCGTTCATTATAGCGGGAAGTTTGTGAGCGATAACTACCAAGGTTTTTCCCTTCACCAGCTCCGCAATAGCAGCCTCCATTTTTTCCTCATTTTCTGGATCAGCATAGGCCGTGGCCTCGTCAAGCACTACAATCGGGGCATCCTTCAATATTGCTCGCGCCAGGGAAATTCGCTGGCGCTGCCCCCCGGAAAGCATTTTCCCCGCATCGCCCGCCATGGAGTGAATACCTTGCGGCAGCTTTTCCAGAAACTCCATACACTGGGCTTTCTTCGCCGCCTCCATTACTTCCTCATCGGTAGCATCCAAACGTCCAAGACGGATATTTTCCAGCAGGGAGGTGTTAAACAGGTACTGATCCTGAGCCACATAGGAAATGCGGCTGTTCAATGCCTCCAGGCTCATATCACAAAGTTTCTGCCCGCCAATGGAAATGCTCCCTTTCTGCGGGTCATAGTAGTGGATCAACAGTTTTGCAAGGGTGCTCTTGCCAGAACCGGATTCACCAACCAGGGCAGTTTTTTGTCCTGCTTTTGCCACAAGGGTAATATCGTGGAGGACTTCGTTTTCCGCTATTATCGGTTTCCCATCTGGGCCAGGCTGTGTCGTTTGATACGCAAAGGAAACATGATCGTAAGAAATGTTAAAATCCTGTCCGTGGAAATCATCCTCAGCAGCTTGCAGCGGTGCCGCATTTAACATCTGTTCAAGTGCCGTGATCTTATAATTCAGATTCGGAATCGTCTCCATAAAGCCCAGTGCTTTCAGGAGAGGAATCCCAATGCTGAGGGAAAGGCAGAGGACTAAAATCAAATCAGGTAAAGTGCTTATGCCACAGAGAACAAACCATGCCCCAAGAGGCAAAGTCAGAATAACAGTGCAGGGCAGCAGACTTCCGTATATCGCCATCCAGGGCCAGGCGGCCTTATACCATGCCAAGGTATAATCCCGATAGTCCGTTACATCCTTGCGGAAGTTCTCGTAAGATTCACTCTCCCGGTTGAAAACCTTGACAACCTCCATACCATTGATGTACTCAATGATCGTGTTGTTCATTTTCTGTGCAGACTGATAGTAGGGACCCATGCGCTTCATTCCAACAGAGTACATAATGACCATGGAGAGCAGGCTGATCGGGATAGAGGCCAAAGACATAAGAGCCAGTTTCCAGTCCGCACAAAACATAGCAACATAAATCACCAGCGGGATCAGCAAATTTGCGATACCCTCCGGGACTGAATGAGCAAGGAGCAATTCCAAGCTGTCCACATCATCGACAAACAGCTTTTTGATTGTCCCTGTCCCTTTTTCCTCCACAATGCCAAGGGGAAGTTTCTCAAACTTCTCTTGCAGAGATACCCGCAGCCGGAACAATGTGTTATATGCTGCTTTATGAGAAATTGATAATCCCCATCCATATAAAACCGCCTGCAAAACAAGACAGATCAAAACCCCTATAACACGCAATAAAACAAATTCTGTCTCAACAGAATCGCCCATAACCAATGGCGAAATGACCTGATAGGCCAGCACAAAAGGCAGGACGCCCATAAGAACGCTGACCAGTACGACAACCGTGGCCACATACATATTTTTCTTATATGGCCCTGCGTACTCAAAGATTTTTTTGAACATAAGCCCTCCTTATATTGAGCCGTACTGTCTGTGCTTCAAAAACAAGAGGCCGCCAAAGTAAAGCGGCCTCTTATCATTATCTTTCTGTCCAGTCAAGGCGGCCCTGACATTCATAATTTCTAAAATTCACTGGCGGATTCGGAAAAAATCCAAAACCTTTTTACTGCCGGATTCGTCCAATGGATAGCTTTCTTTTATTTGCCCTTTTTCCATATGGACTACATACGAACATCCCGCCATCACCAACTCCGGATCATGCGTAATAACAAGAAGCGTTTTGCCCTGATCCGCGAGTGACTTCAAACTCCGCGCAACTTCCCACATATGTTTGAGATCAAGCCCGCTGGTTGGTTCGTCAAACACAATGATCTCCCGGTTACTCACAATGGCAGATGCGATCGCTACCCGCTGTTTTTGCCCGCCGGAAAGAGAAAGCGGGTGCCTGTCTTTATATTCCAGCAGATCAAACTGTTTAAGGATTTCATCTGCAACAGTTTCATCCTCGTTGTCCATGCTCAGAAGCACTTCATCCATCACGCTTTCGGTAAATAGCTGATGGCTGGTATCCTGCATTACCATGTAGCAATGTTTGAGCCGGGCTTTCCAATCAAGGGTTTTCCCGTCAACCTGCAAAAGGCCACACTTCTTTTCCAGTCCGCAAATACAGCGGGCCAAAGTAGATTTTCCAGCGCCATTCAGGCCGATAATGGCAATCGTTTCTCCAACAGGCAGTTCAGCACTCGGAATATGGAGGCTTTCCGGTTCCCGCTTTTTATACGCAAAGCAGAAATTTTGAAATTCCATCAGTTTAGCTGTATGCGCCTGATACTGATTCGCGGGTTTCAACTTCGAGAGAGAAAACGGCCGCAGCCCCATTTCTTTTCGAGTGCTATCCGATAAACTGTCAAATTCAGCAGGCGTGTATTCCCGTTCAATCTCCCCATCTTTTACATACAGCACACGATCTGCAAGATCGTGAAGGTAGTAAAGGCGGTGTTCTGCAATCAGAATTGTTTTGCCCTGCTTTTTCCAGAGGCTCAAGACCTGCCGCAGGTCATCAATAGCAGCCATATCCAGATTAGAAGATGGTTCGTCAAGGACCATAATTCCCGGCAGCAATACACTTGATGAAGCACAGGCTATTTTTTGCTTTTCGCCCCCGGACAGAGCAAACACGCTTCGCCCCATCAAATCTTCAATATGATAATCGGAAACTGTACGGTCAATCCTTTTCAGGATATCTTCCTGGGGATAGCCTAAATTTTCACAGGCAAAGGCTAATTCACTATCCGTATCCACGTTGAAAAACTGACTTTTGGGATTCTGGAATACAGATCCCACCATAGCAGCCAAGTCATAAAGCGGCGTATCTGATACGCTTTTTCCGTCCAGAAGGACATCGCCCTCTAAATTACCTTCGTAATAATGAGGCACCAGCCCGTTTACCAAACGGGTAATCGTTGTTTTCCCGCAGCCGGATTCTCCTGTGAGTAAAACAAATTCCCCTGTGTTTATGGTGAGATTGACATTTCTAATCCCTCCGCCGCTGGACTCTTCACCATAAGAAAAAGAAACATTTTGAAAATCTATCATGGCAAAATCCCTCCTGCGGAAATTATCGGGGAAGCAATCGCCCAAACCACTACAAAGCAACAAAACAAGATCAGCACCACATCGGCAAAACTGAATTTAAGCTGGCAAATGTTTGTGCGTTTGACAGGAGCGCCGAGGCCACGGGTAATTGCCGCGGCGGAAAGTTCCTCACCGATTTTCACGGAGCAGGTAATCATCGGGATCAGCTTATACTCCAATATTTTTGAAGGTTTTTTCCCTCCAAGTTTAATCCCACGCATTTTCATAGCGTCACTGATTGCTTCTGACTCCTGAAAGACAGTTGGAAAGAAGCGGAACATGACCGTTAAGGGGATCGTCACTTCTTTAGGCATATGGATTCTTTCCATGCCGGAAATCAATTCACTGACCGTTGTTGTTTTCACTGCATAGGCAGCAATCGCAACACTGGGAAGGATTCGGCAGAAGAATCCTGTTGTAAACAGAACGAGGAAATTCAATATTCCCGTAAGGTGCGGCAAAACATAAATTTGAACAGCATAAAAAGCAGAAAACATAGCAATATAGCCCACAGCTTTTGCACATTGTTTCGAGGTAAGCAGCAATATAGCCGGAACCGTACAAAGAACAAGGCGGATCAGCCCCATAGCTTCTCCGCCTGTTCCACCCATGACAAAAATGCTTATGATGAAGATGAGCAACAGTTTTGTACGCGGATCGAGCCGTAGCCCTTGTTCTGTTTTTTTGCTGAGCAGAATTTCCCGCGCCATTATGCAATACCGGCACGCTGGAAGTGCTTTTTGCAAATGGCTTTCCCAATCATACCTCCGACAAGGCCAAACACAAAGCAGGCAACCAGCAGAATAGGCGCAATCCACATAGGCATATATGTATTAAGGGTAGCTGCATATTCAGCGCCGTATCCTTCAGTCAACATTACCATATAGCTTTCACGGTTCAGGAAAATGGGAGCAAAGTTGCCAAACACCCAGATGCTGAACACGCCGCAGGAAAGAACTGTACTCTTTGCACTTTTGTAGTCCGCCTTTTTCAGGATCACGTCGGCCAACAGGCCGCCAACAAGACCAGTTACCATAGTAAGATAGCCGTTGCCGAAGAACACCATGATTAGGCCAATCAGGAAACCCATGATTGCAGTCATCCCGAATTTTTTAGCCTTTGTAACATACAGCATATAGGGGATGCCGCCAATCAAAGGGCACAGCACCGCCATCAGCGGAATAAAAACGGGGATAAAGCCAAGCATCGCCACCAGCATAACAATCACGACATAGATGACGGTGTAGATGCCGATAGTAATTAAATCTTTTCCCTCAAGCCGGGAACTTTTTTTCTGGGAACTCATACCAGTATCCTCCTTATCTCTGAGAAAATGAAAATGTGGTGTAGTTAGCTTTTTCTAACCACACCACATATAATAGCAATTTGCGCCCACGATTCCAACCCAAAACCAATTTTATTCTACCCAAAATCAGTATTTTTGCGTTTATCCAATCGTAGCTTCTGCTTTATAGTTTTTCGGATTCACTCCGTATTTCCTTTTGAACGCCGCTGCGAAATTGCTTGCTTTTGAATATCCCACCAGTATAGCCACCTGGCTGACATTCAAATTACTTTCTAACAGCAGGCTTGCCGCCTTTTCTAACCGCTGGTCGATGACATACGCATGAACCGATGTTCCGAACAGGGAGGAAAAGCCTTTCGTCAATTTTGAAGTGCTGATATTGACCTGCCGCGCCAATTCCTCGCAGCTCGGAGCCAGGGCAAGCTGGCTGTCAATAATTCGCTTTGCCTCTATGATGGAATCCCGGTCACTTCTGGAAATTGCAACGTAGGTTGACGCGAGAATACTCAGCTCCAGGACCTCGCTCAAATATACCGACAGCAACTCAAAGACCTTGCTTTCCAGAAACAGGTATCCCAACCCGCCGCGATATTGCGTGAAGTCTTTCAGCTCCGCAAAAATGTGTTCCATATAGGGCGTGATATTCACCTTTGATATGCCGTCCAATAATTTTTTCTGATAGACCTCAATCTCACCGGCCTCAAAGTAGTCATTCAGAATCTTATAGAAATAGGATAGAGGTATTTTCACATTTTTGAAAAGGAAATCGCTCTTTTTAGAATAGCACAGATATTCCATTTTCCCGTGGCCGCGATAAATACAGGATTCACCCTTTTGTATGCTGGCACTTTGCCGGTTGTCTGCAATATTCCAGGAAACGCCGTCATTGAAGCAGAACAGCATTTGTATGTATTCTTCACTGCTCACTCCCTGCACGTTCATATCCGAAAAGTAATTCATTCTCCAGTCTGAAACAACTGCTCCCTGTTTCGTGACGATCTGCGAAATCTGACCGGTTCCCATGTCTGTCGGAATATCTATGGTGATCGTCTGCGGTGAATTAGAGAGCAGATCACGATAAAGATTATTCATGTATTGATTTGTCATGTATGAGCGCCCTCCTTATGGTTAGCTAAAGCTAATAACAGTTTACAACACCAACCCGGAAAAGTCAATTTGTATTCCTTGTGTAGCCAGAGCCATGATGAATCACACCATGAATGGAGGTTCAGCCGTGGCCTTTTTCTGTTTTTCTTTGCGGATACAGCCATTTTACCCTTTCCAGATTGTAGTATTAGTAGAGGGGACGGTTTAGGGGAAGAACTTACAGAGCAAGCATAGGAAGTGTGTACCCACTTCCGTATTTTGCTCTGCAAAACAGCTTGTTGGGAAGTGTCCCAAACCCTCAAAACGGAAAGGAGAGTAAAACGAATGGAAGGCAGAAAACGAACCGTGCAGGTCAAATTTTATGTGACGGAAGAAGAACGGAGGTTGATTCGAGAAAAAATGAAATTGATACCAACCCGGAATATGGCCGCCTATCTGCGAAAGATGGCGATAGATGGTTATGTTGTCCACATCGACACCACCGACATCCGGGCGCAGACCGCCGAACTGCAAAAGATTGGTGTCAATGTCAATCAGATCGCGCGGCGGCTGAACAGCATGGGGCCGCTGTACACACAAGATGTTGCGGACATCAAAGGAGCAGTGGCACAGATATGGCAGTTACAAAGATACATCCTATCAAGTCAACGCTGAAAAAGGCACTGGACTACATCGAGAATCCGGCCAAGACGGATGAAAAAATGCTGGTGTCCTCCTTTGCCTGTGCCTACGAGACCGCAGACATCGAATTTGAACTGCTGCTCTCACAGGCCATGCAGAAAGGCAACAATCTGGCCCACCACCTGATACAGTCTTTTGCGCCGGATGAAACCACGCCGGAGCAGGCCCACAAGATTGGTCGGCAGCTTGCAGATGAAGTCCTGCAAGGCAAATACCCCTATGTGCTGACAACGCACATTGACAAGGGGCACATCCACAACCACATTATCTTTTGTGCAGTGGACATGGTGAACCAACGAAAGTATGTTTCCAACCGACAAAGTTATGCCTACATCCGGCGCACTAGCGATCGGCTATGCAAGGAATACGGCCTGTCTGTGGTGATGCCCGGTCAAGACCGGGGCAAGAGTTATGCCGAGTGGGACGCACACCGCAAGGGTACGAGTTGGAAGGCGAGACTGAAAACCGCCATAGATGCAGCCATCCCGCAGGCTAAGGATTTTGACGATTTTCTGCGGCTCCTGCAGGAGCAAAGCTATGAGGTCAAGAAGGGCAAGTACGTGTCGTTCCGCGCACCCGGACAGGAACGGTTCACCCGCTGCAAAACGCTGGGCGAAGCCTACACCGAGGAAGCTATCACCGAGCGCATCAAAGGGCGGTTTGCGGAGCGGAAGCCCAAAGAAAACCGCAAAATTTCGCTGCGGATTGATTTGGAGAACAGCATCAAGGCCCAGCAGTCCGCAGGGTATGAGAAGTGGGCAAAACTCCACAA
>SKEE01001529.1_pt1 | contig 18614 bp, 17 predicted proteins | sample 4826661 | NCBI WGS metagenome assembly SKEE01 (sample SAMN11008817, study PRJNA524170) | human gut metagenome | biome: Human fecal sample; material: Feces; isolation source: fecal sample from pouch patient p20 | host: Homo sapiens | place: Israel: Tel-Aviv | collected 2016-11-14
GGTAAATAGTGGTTACAGGGCATTTATGACTCGCCGTTATAATAAAAAGGAAAATTATTACATAAGCTAAGAATACATAAGGCCGGGGGAATGAGACAAATGAGCGAAGAAAAAAAGATCAGCAGGAAGACACTAAAGATTATTTTAGGCGTGTGTATCGGGGCCATGGCTGCACTGACAGTGGGATTTTTTGCCTATATCCATATCGCAGATACGAACACGCTGGGGCGTAAGATTTCGATTTATGGCCTGGATGTGTCCCGGCTGAGCACAGCAGATGCAAAACAGAAGATCCTGACAGCTTTTCAGAATAAGAAAATAGTATTTCAGGAGAATGGTCAGGAGGTTTACAGCCTGACACTGAAAGACATGGGCTACAGCCTGGACGAGAGTGATCTTGAGGTACAGCTTACAGAACTTCAGAAGAAGAGAGAGGCAAACCGTAAGATCTTTGCAAAGCAGGAAAATGTCAATATTTCCTACAAGGTCAACAGAAATACAGAGCAGGAAAAAACAGCCCTTGCTGCAGAGCATTTTGGAGACAGAGAACGTACCGCTTCCACAGATGCATCGATTCAGTACGATGACCAGAAAAGAGAATTTACACTTACCAGTGAAAGCCAGGGTGATGAGATTGATGAAAGTCGACTTTTAAGTTTCGTCGATCAGACACTGGATGCAGATTTTACTTCCGGACTTCTTGATGAGGAAGCCAGGATCACAATGGGAACAGAATGCTATAAGCTTCCGCAGACTTCTGCTGATGAGGAAATGCAGAATAAACTGGCCGCTTTGAATGAACAGCTTAAGAAGTACAGAAGCACAACCATCACCTATACCTTTGGGAATACTACAGAGGTTCTGGATTCCCAGACCATCGATTCCTGGATCACGATCGACGGAGAGAATATCGGAATTGATCAGGAAGCCGCGAAGACATATATTCAGAATCTTGCGAATACCTACAATACGATCTATGTGCCGAGAACCTTCCATACATCATACGGAAACGATGTGACAATCTCCGGGAATGAATATGGTTTCCAGATCGACCAGGATGGGGAACTTTCACAGCTCCTTGAGGACTTAAAGAGCGGTACGGCAGTTTCCAGAGACCCAGTATACAGCATTCAGGGAATGCAGCGTAACGGAACGGACGATCTGGCAGGAAGCTATATTGAAGTCAGTCTGGATAATCAGCATCTGTGGCTTTATAAGGACGGTGCACTTGTGACAGAAACTGACATTGTAAGCGGTGCTCCGACCAAGGGCAGAGAGACGTATCGTGGTGCATGGCCGATCGCATACAAGGCAAGTCCGTTTGAATTATCAAGCGAAGAGTATGGATATAACGTCAAGGTAAACTATTGGATGCCATTCGTATATGGTCAGGGGCTTCATGACGCATCCTGGCAGTCTTCCTTTGGGGGAAACCGTTATAAATCCGGTGCCGGAAGCCACGGTTGCATCAATCTCCCCGAAGATCAGGCGGCGTTGATCTATAATACGATCGATGGCGGCTATCCGATCATTATCTATTAAATTTCACAGAGACGTACTGCAGTAATGATTTTGAATCATTGCTGCGGCGCGTCTCCTTTTTTGGAAAAAATATGGGAAAAAGTGCATTTCGTTGACATTTTTTATACAAAATAATATAATTAATGGGCAGATGCAAGGAGGAATTTTATGGTACATAAAACCGGACTGGAAGACTATTATGTAGTCAGAAATCAGAAGAAATTACGCTTTGGTTATACAACTGGTTCCTGCGCGGCAGGAGCAGCCAGAGGAGCAGCGGAGCTCCTTTTGGGAGAAGATGAGATTGGAGAAGCAGAACTTATGACCCCAAAGGGGATACTTCTTCATCTGGAACTTCTGGATATGAAGCGGGATGAGAACGCGGCAAGCTGTGCAGTCCGTAAGGATGCGGGAGACGATCCGGATACCACGAATGGAATCCTGGTTTATGCAAAGGTTGAGAAATTTCAGATACGGTCGGATATGGAGAATCGTATTGTAATAGATGGAGGCACAGGAGTCGGACGGGTGACCAAACCCGGGCTTTCCCAGAAAATCGGGGAGGCTGCAATCAATCCAGTGCCGAGGGCTATGATCTTACAGGCAGTAGAGGAAATCGCGGACAGGTATCACTATGAGGGCGGACTCAAGGTGACAATCTCTGTTCCGGAAGGGGAAAAAATAGCCAGAAAGACCTTCAATCCCCGTCTGGGAATTGTTGGCGGTATTTCGATCCTTGGTACATCCGGGATCGTAGAGCCTATGAGCGAGAAGGCTCTGATCGACAGTATCCGGGTGGAAATGTCGCAGCATGCGGCAATGGGAGAACAGTATATGCTTGTGACTCCCGGAAATTATGGAGCTGATTACCTGAGAGAGCATATGGCACTTCCCTTCGAAAAAAACATCAAATGCAGCAACTATGTGGGTGAAACAATTGATATGGCCGTTGATATGGGGGTGAAGGGAATCCTCTTTATTTCCCATATCGGTAAATTTGTCAAGGTTGCGGCGGGTATCATGAATACCCATTCACACAGTGCAGATGCGCGTATGGAGGTACTTTGTGCCAATGCCATCCGTGCAGGCGGGGATCTTGCATGCGCCAGATCCATTCTTCAGTGTAACACCACAGACGAAGCCCTGCGTGTCCTCGATGAGAATCATATTCTCAGAGAAACGATGAAAGAGATCACAGACAGGATCCAGTTTTATCTGGATCATCGTTCCTATCAGCAGATCCTGCTTGGTGCAGTGATCTTTTCTAATGAATACGGATATCTTGGACAGACAGAGCATGCAGCAGAACTTATCAACAAAATCAGTAAAGGAGATAGAGAGTAATGGTACATTTCGTAGGAGCAGGTCCGGGAGCACCGGATCTTATCACAGTCAGAGGAAAACAGTATCTTGAGGAGGCTGACGTTATCATCTATGCAGGATCTCTTGTAAATCCGCAGCTTCTCGAATACAGCAAGGATGTATGCACGATCCATAACAGTGCCAAAATGACACTGGAAGAAGTGATCAGTGTGATCGAGAATGCAGAGGCAGAAGGAAAGACAACAGTACGTCTTCACACAGGAGACCCATGCATCTATGGTGCGATCCGTGAGCAGATGGATATCCTCGATGAAAAAGGAATTGCTTATGATTATTGTCCTGGAGTCAGTGCATTCTGCGGAGCAGCCAGTGCGCTGAATCTGGAATATACACTTCCGGAGATTTCACAGAGCGTGATCATCACCAGAATGGAAGGACGTACTCCTGTTCCGAGCAAGGAGAGTATTCAGTCCTTTGCAGCACATCAGGCAACCATGGTTGTATTCTTAAGTACAGGAATGCTTGATGAACTGAGCAGAAGACTGATCGAGGGCGGATACACAAAGGATACTCCGGCGGCGATCGTTTACAAGGCAACCTGGCCGGATGAGAAGAAATTTGTCTGCACAGTCGGCACACTTGCACAGACAGCAGCAGAGAATAATATCACCAAAACAGCACTTATGATCATCGGAGACTCTGTCAAGGCGGCTCAGTATGACCGCTCCAAGCTCTATGATCCGGGATTTACAACGGAATTCCGTGAAGCGACAAAATAAATTATGAATACTGCAGAAAAAGAATCTGACGATGACCGCAGGATTTCCATTATCTGTTTCAGCCTTACAGGTAAAGAAACTGCACAGAAACTTAAGGAAGGGCTGAAGAAGTGCGGCTATCATACAGAGTTATACAAAAAAAGCAGATACCTGGAAGGTTCTATCGCTGAAAGTACAGCAGACTGGACAGCAGAGCACTTCCACAGGGAGGATGGACTTATTTTTGTCGGAGCCTGTGGGATTGCTGTGCGCAGCATCGCACCGCAGGTTGCCAGTAAGAAGTCAGACCCGGCAGTTCTGGTCGTGGATGAGTGCGGACAGTTTGTAATCTCACTTTTGTCCGGACACTTGGGCGGAGCGAATGAACTGAGCCTGAAAGCGGCACAGATCCTGGGGGCACAGCCGGTCGTGACGACAGCGACAGACCTTCATAAGCGGTTTGCAGTCGATGTTTTTTCCAGAAAAAACGACTGTGAAATTCTGTTCATGAAGGCTGCGAAGGAGGTTTCAGCGGCACTGCTGGCGGGTAAAACCGTAGGATTTTACAGTGAATTTCCATTCGTGGGAGCACTTCCAAATGGATTGACAGAATGTGATGCAGAGGGAATTCCACTCGGGGGAGAATCCGTACCGGAAGCTGGAGTGGCGGTAACGATCCATCCTTCCTGCCGGCCGTTTGCGTCTACGACACAGGTCGTGCCGTCGGTGGTTACACTTGGAATGGGCTGCAGGAAGAACAAAGAAGCTGCCATCATCCAAAAAGAGGCCGAGAACTGTCTCAGGGAGGCGGATATTTACCGTCAGGCAGTCAGAAATCTTGCAAGTATTTCCATCAAGAAAGATGAGCCGGGTCTGAATGCCCTGGCAGAAGAATGGAAGCTTCCTTTTGTCACCTATACAGAGGAAGAACTGAAAAATGTCGAAGGAGAATTTACTCCGTCTGCTTTTGTAAGGACCATCACAGGTGTGGAGAATGTCTGTGAGCGAAGTGCAGTCCTGGGTTCAGACAATGGCAGACTGATCAGAAAAAAGACCGGAAGAGAGGGTGTGACGACAGCTCTTGCACTCCGGAAATGGGAGGTACGTTTTGAATAAAATATATGTTGTAGGAATCGGACCGGGAGGCTGTGACCAGATGACCGGTATCGCTATGGAAGCCCTGAAAAACAGTGACGCGATCATCGGATATACCGTTTATGTAGATCTTGTAAAGGATACATTCCCGGATAAGGAGTTTCTTACCACACCGATGAAAAAAGAAGTAGACCGCTGTGTGCTGGCATTTGAGGAGGCAAAGAAGGGTAAGGTTGTTTCTATGATCTGCAGCGGCGATGCCGGTGTTTATGGTATGGCCGGTCTTATGTATGAGGTTGGAGTGAATTATCCGGATGTTGAACTTGAGATCGTTCCGGGTGTCACAGCAGCTCTTGGAGGGGCGGCAGTACTTGGGGCACCGCTGATCCATGATTTCTGTCTGATCAGTTTAAGTGATCTTCTGACCCCGTGGGAAAAGATCGAAGCCAGACTTCTTGGTGCGTCTCAGGCAGACTTTGTGATCTGTCTTTATAATCCATCCAGTAAAAAACGCCATGATTATCTTCAGAAGGCCTGCGATCTGATGATGCAGTACAAATCTCCGGACACTGTATGCGGAACTGTATGCAATATCGGACGTGAAGGCGAAGAGTATCATCTGATGACACTCAGAGAACTTCGTGATACACAGGTGGATATGTTTACAACCGTATTTATCGGAAACTCTCAGACAAAAGAAATAAACGGTAAGATGGTAACACCACGAGGATACAGGAATGTATAAAGTCATTGTATTTGCCGGGACGACCGAAGGATACGAGATCAGTCGTTTCCTCAGCGAAAACCAGCTCCCGGTGCTTGCCTGCGTTGCAACAGAATATGGCTCAAAGTCTCTGCAGGAAAATTCCTGTCTGCACGTACAGGCAGGAAGGCTGGATGAGCAGCAGATGAGGGACCTTTTTTTCAGAGAGAAGCCGGAGCTGGTTCTGGATGCGACCCATCCGTATGCGGCGGAGGTGACACAGAATATCAGGAAAGCCTGTGAGGAAACCGGAGTTTCTTATACAAGAATCCTCCGTACAGGAAGTGAGCAGCAGAATGCTGTTTATGTCCGGGATGCAAAGGAAGCAGCGGAGTATCTCGAAGGGACAGAAGGAAACGTGCTTCTGACAACCGGAAGTAAGGAACTGGCAGTATTTACTTCTGTTTCAGATTATAACAAAAGGCTGTTTGCCAGAGTACTTTCTCTCCCGTCAGTGATCGAATCCTGTCAGGCACTTGGCTTTGAGGGCAGAAATCTGATCGCAATGCAGGGACCTTTTTCAAAAGAACTGAATCAGGCAATGCTTGAACAGTATCAGTGTAAGTATCTGGTTACCAAGGATTCCGGGAAAGCAGGCGGTTTCCTGGAGAAGATCCAGGCGGCAGAGGCCCTGGGCGTGACGGCAGTGATCATTGGCAGACCGCTGGCTGAGGAAGGACTCTCCCTAAAGGAATGCAGACATATGCTGATCGAGCGTTATGGCCTTAAGAAAGAGCAGAACGTTACACTTCTCGGAATAGGTATGGGCAGCATTGGAACTCTGACTTTGGAAGGGCGAGAAGCTGTCAGAAGTGCAGACTTGATTGTAGGGGCCAGAAGGATGGTTGATGCTGTACGACTTCCGGGACAGGATTTCCTGTATGAATACCGAAGCAGGGAGATTGCAGCGTATCTTGCAGAGCATCCAGAATATACGAAAGTTGTGGTTGCACTGTCCGGTGACGTCGGATTTTACAGCGGTGCAAAGAAGCTTGTGGAACTTCTTGGTCCGGAAACCAAAATGATCTGCGGGATTTCTTCTGTAGTTTATTTTATGTCGAAGATTGGACTTTCCTGGGATGATGCAAAGATTGTCAGTGCACACGGCAAGACCTGTAATCTTATTTCGCTGATTCGTGAGAACCGTAAGGTTTTTGCAATTCTCGGAACAAATGATGGAGTCCGTAACCTGGCAGAGAAGCTTACATTTTATGGAATGGGTGATGTTATCCTCCATGTCGGGGAAAATCTTTCCTACGATAATGAAAAGATTTTGTCAAAACAGGCAAAAGAACTTGTTTCCTATGAGGGAGATCCGTTGAGTGTGATCTGTGCGTACAATCTCAAGGCAGAGCCGGAGCCGGCAACGCATGGACTGTCAGACGAAGAATTTATCCGCGGCAAGGCACCGATGACCAAGGCAGAGGTGCGTACGGTTTCGCTTGCAAAGCTGAAACTTTCGAAGGATGCAGTTTGTTATGATATTGGCGCAGGAACCGGATCTGTTTCTGTGGAGATGGCACTTCGTGCATCCGAGGGCGAGGTTTATGCGATCGAGAAAAAGGAAGACGCACTTGCGCTTCTTGCACAGAATAAGAAGAAGTTTGCATTGGATCATATGTACATTATTCCGGGAACTGCACCGGAGGCACTGGAAGAACTGCCGGTTCCGACGCATGCTTTTATCGGAGGTTCTTCAGGAAATATGAAAGAGATCGTTGAGCTTCTGATAAAGAAGAATCTGCAGGTGCGGATCGTGATCAACTGTATTACACTGGAGACGGTGGGAGAGGCACTTGGCTGCATCCGTGAGCTTGCGAAACAGGAAGGCTGTGAATGTGAGAATGAGATTGTCCAGCTCTGTGTTTCCAGATCCAAAAATATCGGAAGGTATCATATGATGATGGGAGAAAATCCTATTTACATCATCACGGTACAGATGCTTAAAACTTCAGAAGAAGTGGAGGAACAGGCATGAAAATACCAAGAATCCTTCTGGCAGCCGGAAGCAGCGGAAGTGGTAAGACCCTGATCACCTGTGGACTTTTGCAGGCACTTATGGAACGTGGTGTCAAAACGGCATCCTTTAAATGTGGTCCGGACTATATCGATCCGATGTTCCACAGCCGGGTGATCGGAACAAAATCCCGAAACCTGGACACCTTTTTTACAGAGTCTGAAGTAACCAGATATCTCCTTGCCAGAACTGCAAAGGACTGTGAGATTGCAGTCATGGAAGGCGTTATGGGATTTTATGACGGCGTGGCGGGAACGACAACCAGAGCCAGTGCCTATGATCTTGCCAAAGTGACAGATACACCGGTTATTCTGATCGTGAACAGCCGGGGGATGAGTGTATCTCTGGCGGCTTATGTCAGAGGCTTTATGGAATACAGAAAAGACAGCCATATCAGAGGTGTGATCTTTAATCAGATGTCTCCGATGCTGTATCCGAGAATGAAGAAACTTCTGGAGGAAGAACTGGGAGTTGAGGTTCTTGGTTATGTTCCGAAGGTGGAGGACTGTGTGATCGAGAGCAGACATCTTGGACTGGTCCTCCCGGATGAAATCCCGGAATTAAAAGAAAGACTTCATAAGCTGGCCGGCGTCCTTGAAAAGACGCTGGATATTGACCGGATCCTGAAGCTTGCACAAAAAGCACCAGAGATCTCGGACACAAAGCCGGAGGCTGTATCTGATTTCCGTCTTCCGGAGCCGGTGCGTATCGGAGTTGCAGAGGATGAGGCCTTCTGTTTTTTCTATGAGGATAATTTTGAACTTCTGAAAGAAATGGGAGCAGAACTGATTCCGTTTTCGCCTCTAAAGGACGGAAATTTTCCAGATGAACTGGACGGACTTCTTCTGTATGGAGGCTATCCTGAATTAAACGGAAAAAAACTGGAACAAAATATCCCTATGAGAAACAGGATACGTGAAGAATTGAAAGCAGGAATGCCATGTATGGCAGAGTGCGGAGGTTTTATGTATCTCCATGAAGAACTGGAGGGAATGGACGGAAGGTTTTATCAGACAGTCGGTGTTATTCCCGGCAGAGCGTACCGTACACCGAAGCTCTCGAGATTCGGTTATGTGACGCTGACACAGAAAAAATCAGTCTTTGGAAGAGAGGATTTCGGAGAGATCCCGGCACATGAATTCCACTATTTTGATTCTGAAAGCTGTGGAGATGATTTTCACGCGGCGAAACCAGAGAGTCAGAGAGGCTGGGAGTGTATTCACGGAAGCGACAGCATGATGGCTGGTTTTCCGCATTTATACTATTATGGAAATCCTGAAGTGCCGAGGGCTTTTCTGGAGAAATGCCTCGCATACAAAAAAAAGAGATCTTCTTTAAGACAGGAGGCTCAGGAAGAGTGACAAACGTGATCTATCATACGATAGCCCTGGCAGCAGGGTTTTTACTTGATCTGATATTTGGAGATCCCAGATGGCTGTATCATCCGGTCTGTCTGATCGGAAATCTGATCTCCGTACTGGAAAAGGGAATCCGCAAAATCTTCCCCAAAACAAATGCAGGAGAGCTGGCTGGCGGTTTTGTGGAAACCTTAGTGGTCTGTCTTTTTTCTTTTGGTGTACCGGGTATTGTACTGTATCTTTTGTATGGACATTTTCCGGCAGCAGGCGTGCTTCTGGAGACTTTCTGGTGCTATCAGCTTCTTGCAACGCGATCTTTAAGGGATGAGAGCATGAAGGTGTATGACCGTCTGGTGAATGGAACGATTGAGGAGGCACGTTATGCAGTTTCCATGATCGTGGGAAGAGATACGAAAGAACTTACGGAGACCGGTGTGACCAAGGCGGCGGTAGAAACGGTGGCAGAAAACTGTTCTGACGGAGTGATCGCACCGATGATCTACATGGCGATTGGTGGTGCACCGCTTATGTTCCTGTATAAAGGGATCAACACAATGGATTCCATGCTGGGCTACAAAAACGATAAATATTTATATTTTGGAAGATGCAGTGCAAAGCTTGATGATGTGGCAAATTATCTTCCGGCAAGAATTTCTGGCTGGCTGATGGTGGCGGCCTCTTTTATCTGCGGCATGGATGGCAGACAGGCGGTCAGGATTTATCGCAGGGACAGAAGAAATCATGCAAGTCCAAATTCTGCACAGACAGAGGCAGCTATGGCAGGGGCTCTTGATGTGCAGCTTGCCGGAAATGCTTATTATTTTGGTAAATTATATGAGAAACCGACGATAGGCGATCCGATCCGTGCAGTGGAGCCGGAAGATATTCGACGCTCAAACCGTCTGATGTATGGAACGGCCATTCTTGGCATTCTGATCTGTCTGCTTATTCGGATCGCCGTCGGATTCTGGGTTTTATAAAGGATTAGACGGCAGCAAAGGAGAAAATAAATGAAACACGTACACGGGGGAAATATCTATACTTACAAAAATTGTCTTGATTTTTCCGCAAACTGTAATCCCCTTGGAACACCGGAGAGTGTAAAACAGGCAGTCCGGGACAGTCTGGATCATCTGAAAGATTACCCGCAGGTGGGCTATGCACCACTGAAGGAGGCAATTGCAGCTTATGAGGATGTCAAACCGGAACATATTATCTGCGGCAACGGTGCGGCTGAATTAGTGTTTTCACTTTGTCATGCACTGAGACCCAAACGGGCGCTGATCCCGGTGCCCACCTTTGCCGAATATGAGCAGGCACTGGAAAGTGTTGGCGCACAGGTGGAGCATGTGCTTCTTAAGGAAGAAGAAGAGTTCCGTGTCCAGGACAGTTTTATTGACTGGCTTCATAAAGACCTGGATATGGTTTTTCTCTGCAACCCGAATAATCCGACAGGGATGCTTACGGACAGGGAATTTCTGTTTAAACTGCTCCGTGTCTGCCGGGAAATGGATATTTTTCTGGTGGTGGATGAATGTTTCCAGGATTTTATCCGGGATCCGGGCCAGTACAGTCTGAAGGCACAGCTTCCGAGATACCATAACCTGTTTCTTCTGAAGGCATTTACGAAGCGTTATGCGATGGCAGGGGTCCGTCTTGGATATGGGATTACGGAGAATGAGGAGCTTCTCGAAAAGATGACACTGGCCACACAGCCATGGAATATTTCTGTCCCTGCACAGGCAGCAGGAATTGCGGCACTTAAAGAGACAGATTATGTTGAAAGAGCACGAAATCTGATCTTTGAGGAGGCTGAGTATTTAAGCGGGGAACTGTATAAGCTTGGAATGACTGTTTTTCCTTCGCAGGCAAATTATCTGTTTTTTAAGGGTCCAGAGGATCTTTTTGAAATCTGCGTCAGAAAGAATGTCCTGATTCGGGACTGCAGCAACTATCCGGGACTTGGAAAGGGATTTTACCGGGTGGCAGTGCGGACTCACGAAGAAAATGAACAGCTGATCCGGACGATCCATGACGGACTTATGGAAGAACGAAAGAAAGCACAGCAGGAAGAGGAGGAGCAGTAGAATGGCAAAAGTGATCATGGTGCAGGGAACAATGTCAAATGCGGGCAAAAGCCTTCTGGCGGCGGGACTCTGCCGTATCTTCAGACAGGATGGATACCGGGTGGCCCCTTTTAAGTCACAGAATATGGCATTGAATTCTTTTATCACAAAAGAAGGACTGGAAATGGGAAGGGCACAGGTCATGCAGGCAGAAGCAGCAGGAGTCGAACCTTCGGTTCTTATGAATCCGATTCTTCTCAAGCCGACGAATGACGTGGGATCTCAGGTTATTGTAAATGGTGAAGTTCTTGGCACAATGAGTGCAAGGGACTATTTTGCCTACAAGAAAAAACTGGTTCCGGACATTATGAAGGCATTCGATGCACTTGCTGCCGAGAATGATATTATTGTGATAGAAGGAGCAGGCAGCCCGGCTGAGATCAACCTCAAAAAAGAAGACATCGTCAATATGGGAATGGCAAAGATGGCAAAGGCACCGGTGCTTCTGGTCGGAGATATCGACCGTGGAGGTGTATTTGCACAGCTTTATGGAACGGTGGAGCTTCTTGAGGAAGATGAAAGAAATATGATCAAGGGACTGATCATCAACAAATTCCGCGGAGACAAGACCATTCTTGATCCGGGTGTGGAGATGCTTGAGAGCAAGTGCAGGATTCCAGTGGTGGGAGTTGCACCATATCTTAATATTCAGGTGGAGGATGAGGACAGCCTTACCGAGCGTTTTGACAGACCTCAGGAAGTTGGGATGATCGATATGGCGGTTATCCGTGTGCCGAGAATTTCCAATTTTACGGACTTTAACCCACTGGAGAGTATACCGGGAGTTTCGCTTCGTTATGTACAGCACCCGTCAGATCTCAAAAACCCGGATGTGATCTTTCTTCCGGGAACCAAAAACACGATGGATGATCTCAAATGGCTGCGCGAAAGTGGAATGGAGGCACTGATCCTCAAAGAAGCTGCAAGAGGAACCCTGATCTTTGGTGTCTGTGGCGGTTATCAGATGCTGGGCGAGAACCTGAGTGATCCGCACGGCGTGGAAGCCGGCGGTTCCATGCGTGGAATGGGACTTCTGCCGATGGATACCGTGTTTGCCCAGAAGAAGACGAGAACACAGGTGACAGGACATTTCCTTTCGCTTGAGGGAGACTTTGCACCTCTTAGAGATGTTGTATTTACAGGATATGAGATCCATATGGGAGAGAGCACCTGGAAGGAAGGTGCAGCTGCCAGTACCTTTACGAAGGACACAGTGACCGGAAAGGAAAAAAGAGAAGGTACTTTTTACCACAATGTCTGCGGTACTTATGTACACGGGATCTTTGACAGGGAAGAAGTGGCACTCGGGCTTGTGAAGGCAGTGGGTGACAAAAAAGGAATTGATGTATCTGAGATGGAAGGTGTGGATTTTGCAGCGTTTAAGGAGTCACAATATGACATCCTGGCGGCAGAACTGAGGAAACATCTGGATATGAAAAAAATCTACGAAATACTGGACGAAGGAATAGAACCGGAAAAGGAGACGATCTGATGAAGGTTGAACTTGAAAATGTAAAGCCGATGGACATAGAGAAAAGAAGCTTTGAGATCATCACGGAAGAGCTTGGAGATACCCCGCTTGTCCCGGGAACAGAACTTGTGGTAAAGCGCTGTATCCATACAAGTGCAGATTTTGACTATGCCAAAAATCTCTGTTTTTCGCAGGATGTCATAGAGAAAGCAATGGATGCAATCAGAAATGGTGCCTGTATAGTCACAGATACACAGATGGCGAAATCTGGTATCAACAAACGTGCACTTGCCCGTTACGGAGGCGAAGTATACTGTTTTATGTCCGATGAAGATGTGGCAGAGCTTGCAAAGAAGCATGGAACCACAAGAGCAACAGCCAGTATGGATAAGGCTGCCGCTCTTGACAAAAAGCTGATCTTTGCGATCGGAAATGCACCGACAGCGCTGGTACGCCTCTATGAACTTATAGAGGACGGAAAATTATCACCGGAGCTGATCATCGGTGTTCCTGTCGGGTTTGTCAATGTTGTGCAGTCAAAGGAACTGATCATGCAGGCAGATGTGCCGTATATTGTTGCAAGAGGACGGAAAGGTGGAAGTAATATTGCCGCCTGTATCTGTAATGCTCTGCTGTACATGATCGATAACCGGAGAGACTGAAGCACAAAAATACAATGAAAAAGAGGTCCGTCTGAATTTTCTTCTATGCCTTTGGGACAGGAGAAGAAAGTTCAGACATGATCTGAGACAACAGATGGCAGGCAGGTGCAAAATCCTCCTCGGGCATTGAAGAACAGGAAAGAAGAAGGGTTACAAAACCGGGTTCTTCTTTTAATATCTGCAGGTGCAGACCACGGGTCCGTGCCTGTTTTTTTAATTCTGCGCCATCTGCGGGACAGGAAAGTGTGAGTGCAAGGCTGGTTCCAGCGGCACCAATCTGTATCTGTGAGCTGCTGCCAAAAACTTCGCGGACTTCATGGAGAAGCAGTTTCAGCTTCTGGGAGTACAGACGTTTCAGCCTCCTTGTCTGGGCACCAAGATGACCGTCGCGGATAAACTGGCAGAGAGCAATCTGCTCCGCCTTGGATGCAGTCTGACTGTAATAGTCGGACCGTCTGTGGTATTCGTCTGCAAGAGATGGCGGCAGTACCATAAAACTGATACGGATCGAAGGGAGGAGAAGACGCGAAAAGGAACCAAGATAGACCACATTATGTCCGCCTGCGAGACCGAAAAGAGAAGGCGTCGGTTTCTGGAGATATACAAATTCATTTTCAAAATCATCTTCAATGATGAGACTGCCCTTTGTTCCGGCATAGTGGATCAGCTCCATACGCCGGGATACCGGCATGATCTCTCCCCATTTTGTCATATGCGCCGGGGAGACATAGATGATATCACAGTCTTTATTTCGATAATGTATTTCAAATCCATAATCAGAAAAAACAGTGCTTCCCTGAACAAAAGAAGGTGTTGGAAAGGATACCGTCTGTCTTTCACGCAAAAGAGGACAGAGAAGCTGCAGAAGACTCTGCACACTGGCTCCGATCACGATATCCTCTGCCGAACAGACCACATTGCGGTGCTGGCGGACATAGTCAGCGAGAACCTGTCGGAGATCCTCTTCCCCCTGCGGTTCTCCGTAGGAGAGAAGTCTGTCATTCTGGCGCAGCGCACTTTTGATATACCGCTGCCACAGATCAAAACGAAAACTCTCACGGTCAACACCGGCAGAGGCGAAATCGTACCGGACCTCCGGCAGGGCGGCATTTCTGGGTTTGGGCTGTACCGGCTCCAGTGATGCGATATCGGTCACATAATACCCGCTCTGTGCCCGGGCAATAATATAGCCGTCTGCGGCGAGCTGGAGATAGGCACTCTCGATCGTGGTACGGCTGAGATTCAATTCCTCAGCACATTTGCGAAGGGAGGGCATACGACTTCTGGCAGGAAGACGACGATCCATGATCAGTTCCCGGTAATGATGATAAACCTGCATATATAAACTTTCTTTTTTGTCAGTCTGGTGTAAAGATAAACTCATAAACTGTCCCCCAAAAAATGAATAAAAGTGGTTCTTTTTTGATGTACATTCAGGTGTTATTCTAATTCAGAATAGCAAAAAATGCAAGATGAGGAGAAATACTTTGAAAAGAATTGCAGTTCTCAATGATCTGTCCGGGATGGGAAAATGTTCCCTGACAGCGGCAATACCGGTTCTCTCGGTGATGGGAGTGCAGGCGTGCCCGCTTCCTACCGCAGTTTTGAGTGCACAGACCGGATTTCCGTCTTATTATTGTGATGATTATACAGACCGCATGGATATTCTGATGGACGAATGGCAGAAGATGCATTTCCGTCCGGATGGTATTTACACCGGTTTTCTGGCAGATGCACTACAGGCAGAGAAGGCAGTGGATTTTATACAGAGATTCAAAAGTACAGAGACAAAGGTTCTGGTAGATCCAGTCATGGGTGATGATGGAGAGGAATATTCCGTTTATACAGAAGAATTATGTGAAAAGATGCGGATTCTTGTGCAGGAGGCGGCTGTGATCACGCCGAATGTCACGGAAGCACTTTTGCTTCTTTATGGAAGCAGAAGGATGCATACAGAATGGCAGAAGCTTGCCGACTTAAGCACGGAAGCACTTCTGGAATACATTCAGCAGACAGGAAGGCTGCTTACAGAAAAATTTCAGGCAGAGACGGTTATCACAGGCATCAGTCACGAAAGCGAAGACGGACAGAAATGTATCAGCAATCTGATTTGTCAGAAAAACAGTCAGACCTGGATAACAACCAAAAAAGAAGGCGGCAGTTATTCCGGAACGGGAGATCTGTTTGCTTCTGTACTCTGTGCCGATATGGTCAAGGGGAGAGATATCGCTTTATCGGTACAGAAGGCGGTCAATTTCCTTGCAAAAGGAATCCATGATGCAGTAAAAGAGGGAACAGACCGAAACGAAGGAATCTGTTTTGAAACGTATCTTTATGAGCTGGCAGACAGGAGACGGTAAACAGATCGTACGACAAAAAGAGGGAAACCATACAGAAGATTTCTGTACAGTTTCCCTTTTGCGTTATTTATTAAAGATTCTTTTTCTTATAGATAAACCAGGATGCGATTGCTGTAAATATCAGAAGATAGGCAAGCAGGATCACAATCCCTGAAAATGCAAATCCTTCACCGGCAGAAATGCTTCGGATCAGATGACTGGTCTGGGAAAGCGGAAGTGCAGATACAAACTTTCCGATAAACCCGGGAAGCTTTTCTGTGGAGAAGAAGGTGTTGCACAGATAAGCCATCGGCATGATGATGTAGTTGGAAAAACGCGGTACATCTGCATGGTTTTTTGCAAGGAAAGAAACCACGACGCCTATTGCAGAAAAAACAGCTCCGTTTAAAAACATCACCAGAAAAGACCATCCGTTAAAAATAAGTCCGGTATCGATCGGCAGAGTCAGGATCAGGATCACACCTCCGGCATAGAATCCACGAAGGCTTCCGCCGATGATCTGCCCTGCGATAAACTGCCACAGAGGCGTTGGTGAGATCATGACCTGATCAAAGGCCTTCTCGTATAATCTCTGGACATTCAGATTCTGGGCAATGGCATTGAAGCTTCCGTTCATCGTTGTCAGAGATACGACACCCGGGATAAGGAAATTCAGGTACGGCTGTCCGTGGGACGTTGTCTGGATTCCCATTCCGAACACAACAAGATACATCAGAGGTGCGATCATGGCTGCCAGTGTGATCTTGTAGAAATCTCTGCGGAATTCCACCCATTTTTCCCATAAAATTGTTATAATTCCCATTTGCTCCTCCTTTATGACGGCATCAGATGACGGCCTGCCCGCTCCACAAAAACATCTTCCAGAGTGGTTTCACGAAGAGAAGCCTGTCCTGTAAGGGAGGACAGAAAGGCGATGGCCTCCTGACGGCTGTGGAAATAATGGCTTACAGTACTTCCGTCAGCACCCGGTTCATCGACTGTGTAGGCCCCGAGACTTTCGATCAGACCGGTAGGAGTATTGATTTCTTCCAGTTTACCGTGATCCATCAGAGCTACGCGGTTGCAGAGATTCTGTGCTTCTTCCATATAGTGTGTGGTCAGAAGAATCGTCAGGTTTTTGCCGTTCAGCTTGCGCAGAAGATTCCACATCTGTCGTCTGGAAAGCGCGTCCATTCCGGCAGTCGGCTCATCGAGGAGAAGGATCTCCGGGTCCGTCAGAAGTGCACGGCAGACCATCAGTTTGCGCTTCATACCGCCGGAAAGTTTGCGGACGGTACGCTTACGGAATTTAAGTAGGTCACAGAACTCCAGAAGTTCTTCTGTTCGCTCCCGGATCTCCTTGCGGGGCATGAAATAAAGCCTTCCCTGATATTCCATGATCTCGTCCATGGTCATATCCTGGCGCATGGAATACTCCTGAGTGATCACGCTGATCTTGCGTTTCAGATCCGGACGGTTTCTCTTCAGTGTCTGGCCATCGATCAGGATCTCCCCTTTTGTGGGAAGGAGCAGGGTGGATAAAAGACTGATCGTCGTTGTTTTTCCTGCGCCGTTTGGACCGAGGAGACCAAAAAATTCTCCGGTTTCGATCGTAAGGTTCAGGGAATCCACAGCAGTGAAATCATCAAAGGTCTTGGTCAGATTTCTGGTTTCGATCATTTCTTCTCCTTTGCAATGATCAGGGAATAATAACCTGCATCATCCGGAATTTCCTCAACACTTCTGTAGATGTGTTCCTGCGGCATACCACAGTTTTCGACCATCAGGACATCGCGGCCGCTCTTTGCAAGGATTTCCTTGACCTGATTCATTTTTTTGCCGGATTTCATAAGAACGTAATTTCCGGATTCACTGAGATCGTTGTCAAGACGATGTACAGCCGGTACGATATGAAGCTGTTCGTTCCATTCAGAAAGAGAAACGTTCAGACGGGCAGCGGCAGCACAGAAAGAGGTGATTCCGCTTACAAGCTCTGTGTGATATCCGTCTGCCTCCACACGATGCTGGAGATAGGAGAAGGTAGAGTATACACACGGATCTCCAAGAGTCAGGAAAACAACGTTTTTGCCCTGATCAAGACAGGCTTCCAGTGCTTTGGCTCCCTTTTCATGATTTTCCTCCAGTTCTTTTGCATCATGTGTCATTGGCATATAGATCGGAAGAAGTTCCTTGTCTGCCAGTTCAGGCACTGCCTGGACTGCAATCTTGTAGGCAACCGTGTCTTTGACATCTGCACCTGGTACAGCAATGATCTCATTCTCGCGGATCATGCGGACCGCCTTCAGTGTCATTAATTCCGGATCTCCAGGTCCGACTCCTACGCCATATAATGTTCCTTTCATTGGTAAAAAACCTCCTGTTTATACTAAAAAATTTGATAATGTAAAAATGTAAATCAGTCACATTCTTTTTATTATACTAGAATCGCATAGGGTTTGCAATGTATGATTTGCTGTGTTATAGTATTTCTGTTACTGTGAACGGAGTGAACAGTAACTTACTGTTGTAACGTATTTCTTAACGAAAAGAAACGGAGTTTAGGGTAATGCATAAATGTAGGAAAATTTTGGCAGTCTGTTCTCTGGCAGCACTTTTATCTGCCGATGTTATGCCGTCTGTCTGTCTGGCAGCACAGAATACCGCGGGAACAGAGGCTGTTGAATTTAACAGCGAAGATGGAGAATATTCTATCCAGGTGGATCTCGAGGGAGGAAGCGGAAAAGCAAGCGTGACGTCTCCGACACTGTTTACTGTGGAGGACGGACACGGGTATGCCAGGATCCAGTGGAGCAGTTCCAATTATGATTATATGATCGTGGATGGAGAGAAGTATTTGCCGACGAATGAGGAGGGAATGAATTCCGTGTTTGAGATCCCGATCCTTGCACTGGATGAGCCAGTGTCGGTGATCGCAGACACGACAGCGATGGGAGCACCCCATGAGATTGACTATACGCTGACTTTTTATTCAGATTCTATCGGTTCCAAGAGTCAGCTTCCGCAGGAAGCAGCCAAGAGAGTGGTCGCAGTTGCAATGGCGATCATTGTAGGCGGAGGAATCCTGAATTATTTTGTCAATAAGCGGAGAAGATGCTGATGCGTGGATAACGGAATGAACAGTAACGAGTTTTCTGTATAAAAAAACTCCGAACATCATGAA
>SKEE01001530.1_pt1 | contig 18601 bp, 13 predicted proteins | sample 4826661 | NCBI WGS metagenome assembly SKEE01 (sample SAMN11008817, study PRJNA524170) | human gut metagenome | biome: Human fecal sample; material: Feces; isolation source: fecal sample from pouch patient p20 | host: Homo sapiens | place: Israel: Tel-Aviv | collected 2016-11-14
TCCACTCCTCCCGACGCGACCGGGTCTGCGCTCGGTTTGAGGGGGATTTGATTGCCCGGACGCTTCCGGAGTTCCACACCTCCCCACGCGACCGGGTCTGCGCTCGGTTTGAGGGGGATTTGATTGCCCGGACGCTCAGATCCCTCGTATCTTCCCCATATGGCCGGGTCTGCGCTCGGTTTGAGCCTGTAGTCTCAAACTCGTGCTCGACAAGCGGCTCATCTGGGGAAGATACGAGGGATCTGAGCTGGGTATTCAAAGCTGGAGAGGAGGTGTGTGGGGAACTCGTTATTGGCTGATATTTATGGGAACCGTTGGGGACGGAGATTTTTGGATTTTTGATTGGAGAATGTGTCTGAAAATGTAAGAGTTAAAATATGTAGCGCGGTGTAGGCGGAACATTATGGGGTGACATTTATAGCCTATATTCAGAGTTGATATTTTAAAATCATTTTCGAAAGCATAGCTTATATGATTTGTGTGATTTTTAGATGCGCGTAGTAGAAGAATGTTCATGGGAGTGATTTTTCTCTGGTCTGTTTTCAGATTTGCATACCTGACGCTTTACATCTGTTCTCCATCTTTATTGTTTCATAGTTATTTTCAGATCCGATCACGGGGTTATGTCTTATTTCAGTTTTCAATTTTATGATATATAACTTTTTTGTTTTCTTCCACCAATTTCTAATGATCTTATTTTTTACTTTTCTCGTATTTTCCCTATATTGGCGTTTTTACTATGTGATTCGATCTGTTTGTTGACTTGTGCAAAGAAACCCCGTTTTGAGCCGTTTTTCGGCTTCTCACGGGGTTTCTTGAGTTCTTTTGTTATTTAATCGGTTCTTTTGATGGAAGGCCGGCTTTTCTTGGGAATTTTTTTCCGGTTGGTTGTTTTTTTCGGATGACTACGAAGGATCTTTCCATGTCGGTGTCTGCCAGCTGGAATTTTTCGGTTTTTTCCAGGCTGCCGCCAAGGATTTTGATGGCAGTTTTTGCTTCGGTCAGTTCCTCCTGGATTCTGCCGGACTTGTACGGTATGAAGTGACCACCTGTCTTTACATAGGGCAGGCAGTATTCGGATAGCGTACTCAGGTTGGCTACAGCACGTGAGACACACAGATCGAACTGTTCTCTGTAGTCTGCATGACGTGCGTAGTCTTCGGCTCTTCCGTGGATAGCGCGGATTCCGGTGAGACCAAGGGTTTCAATGACGGTGTTCAGGAATTTAACACGCTTGTTCAGGGAGTCGAGAAGGACGATCTCCTGCTCCGGAAAAGCGATTTTTAACGGTATGCCGGGAAATCCGGCGCCTGTTCCAAGATCCATGATTTTCATCGGTTTACTGTAATCACACACTTTGACAGACGCTACGCTGTCCAGGAAGTGTTTGGTGATGACTTCTTCGTATTCGGTAATGGCCGTCAGGTTCATCACTTTGTTCCATTCCACCAGAAGTTCATAGTAGGTCAGAAACTGTTCGATCTGTTTTTCATTTAATGTGATCTCCAGCTCGGCAAGTCCTTTTTCAAACCATGTGGTATCGTATTGAGCCATGCTTGTTCCTTTCTTTTCTTATCGTAACTGTCCAGTACATTCACAGTTACTACCTGCTGAATAGTTACTTCTTATCTTACATTTTTTTCATACTTCTTTCATCTGCGTTAGAGCGTATTTGAAAAAGGCTTTTCGTGAGCTGCGAGTCCCAGTTTGTGGGAGATTTTATCCGAATGAGGGCAGCGTAGCGGGCTACGGCAACCGAATGAGGGTAAAATATACCGCAAAGTGGGGCTTGCAGATTGCGGAAATGATTTTTCAGACACGCACTAAGGCAGGCGGCAGCAGAAACTTCTGCTGCCACACATATATCTCATTTTACGCGCGATGACTTTCCAGATATACCAGCAGCACCGATACATCCGCCGGAGATACCCCTGCGATACGGGAGGCCTGGCCGATGCTTACCGGGCGGTACAGTTTTAATTTCTGTACGGCTTCGATACGCAGACTCTTGACCTGATCATAATCCATATCTTCCGGGATCTTTTTGCTTTCCAGTTTTTTGAACTGTTCCACCTGTTTTAACTGACGGGTGATATATCCATCATACTTGATGTTGATATTGACCTGTTCCCGGATGTCATAGCGGAGTTCCGGACGGTTTTTATCGATTGGTGCCAGCACTTCGTAGTTCAGTTCCGGACGGCGGATCAGTTCACCCAGAGTGGATCCTGAAGTCAGCGGTGTACTTCCATACTGTTCAAGGAGTTCCTGAACCGGTCTCGATGCTCCTACATTTACGTGTTCCACCCGTTCGATTTCTTCTTTGATCAGCTGTTCTTTCTTCAGGATATCCTGATACTGTTCTTTGCTGATCAGTCCGACACGGTAGCCTTTTTCCCGGAGTCTGAGATCTGCATTGTCCTGGCGAAGCAGCAGACGATACTCGGCGCGGCTTGTCATCATACGATATGGCTCATGGTTTTCTTTTGTTACCAGATCGTCGATCAATACTCCGATATAAGCTTCGGATCGATCAAGTACCAGCAGTTCCTCACCTTTGACTTTCAATGCCGCGTTGATACCCGCTATCAGCCCCTGCGCAGCTGCCTCTTCATAGCCTGAACTTCCGTTAAACTGTCCGCCGCTGAACAGGTTTTTGATATTTTTAAATTCCAGTGTCGGCATCAGCTGTCTCGGGTTGATGCAGTCATACTCGATCGCGTAAGCATTTCTCACGATTTTCGCATGTTCAAGTCCCGGTACAGAGCGGTACATGTCATACTGGACATCCTCCGGCAGAGAACTTGACATACCGCCAACATACATTTCATTTGTGTTCAGCCCTTCCGGTTCGATAAATACCTGATGTCTGGATTTATCTGCAAATCTGACCACTTTATCTTCGATGGACGGACAATATCGTGGACCGGTTCCTTCGATCATACCGGAGTATAGCGGAGATCGATCCAGATTTTCCCGGATGATCTCATGAGTTTTCTCATTGGTATAGGTCAGCCAACAGGATACCTGATCGATCTGAACGCTTTCCGGATCAGTGGAGAAAGAAAACGGAACAACTCTCTCATCCCCTTTCTGCTCTTCCATCTTCGAAAAATCGATCGACCGTTTATCGATACGTGCCGGTGTTCCGGTCTTGAAACGGAACATCTCCACACCGTTCGCTTTCAGAGAGTCCGTCAGGTAATTGGCCGCCTGCAGTCCGTTCGGACCGGTATAATTACTTACATCTCCATAGATGCATCTCGCCTTCAGATACGTTCCGGTACACAGAACAACTGCCTTTGCATAATACGTTGCGCCGGAATATGTTTTTACTCCCTTGATCGTACCATCTTCTACAATCAGTTCCGTCACTTCCGCCTGTTTGATCGTCAGATGTGGTGTATTCTCCAGTACCTGACGCATGGTATTGCTGTAATTTTTCTTGTCTGCCTGGGCACGCAGGGAATGTACCGCCGGTCCTTTGGATTTGTTTAACATCTTGGACTGGATAAAGGTCTTATCGATGACCTTTCCCATCTCTCCGCCCAGCGCATCGATCTCTTTTACCAGATGCCCCTTGGAGCTTCCTCCGATATTCGGGTTACACGGCATCATCGCGATGCTGTCCACACTGACGGTAAATACCATAGTTTCAAGCCCCAGTCTGGCTGCTGCCAGTGATGCCTCGCAGCCCGCATGTCCGGCTCCGATTACTGCAACATCTATATATTCCACCAGTTTGTTCATTTCTTTCTCCTTCTGCCACTCTTACTTGCCGGTACAGAACTTGCTGAAGATCTCATTGACCAGATCCTCACCCACTGACTCTCCCACAATCCTTCCCAACGCTTCATATGCGTTCATCAGATCGATGGAAAAGAAATCTTCCGGCATCTCCATGGCAATGCTTTTTTCCACCATTGTAAGACTCTGATATGCTTCCTCGAGCGCTGTCTTATGGCGGACATTTGTAATATATACTTCATCGTTAAAGGATAATTCTCCTGCAAAGAACATGGATTTGATCTGTTCTTCCAGAATTTCCACACCCTGTTCCTGTCTTGCGGAGATTGCTATTACCGGCATGTCTGTACGTGCCTCCAGCATCTCTTTCGTTACCACCGGAGTCAGGTCGCTCTTGTTTAACAGAATGATCGCTTTTTTATCCCGGAGAATCTCCAGAATTTCCTCATCATTTTCATCTAACGGAATGGAGGAATCCACCACATATAATACCAGATCCGCGTCTTTTGCGTAAGCCCTGGCTCTCTCCACACCGATCTTTTCCACAACATCTTCCGTTGCCCGGATTCCTGCCGTATCCATCATCCGAAGAGAGATTCCCTGCAGCATGATGGTCTCTTCCAGAACATCCCTCGTTGTCCCTGCTATATCTGTTACAATAGCTTTTTCTTCTCCCACCAGATAATTTAACAGAGAAGATTTTCCCGCATTTGGCTTTCCTACGATCACCGTCCGGATACCTTCCCTGATCATCTTTCCTTCATCAAAGGAGTCCGCCAGACAACGAATCTTCTTTTTTTCTTTTTCTACGGTCTGCGCAAGTTTCTCACTGTACCCGTCCAGACTGATATGTTCCGGGTCATCAAGTGCGGATTCGATATATGCAATATGGTACAGAATACTGCTTCGGATCTCTTTAATAGATGTTAAGACAGAACCTTTCAGCTGGCTTAACGAGCTTTTCAGTGCATACTCATTCTTCGCCTGGATCACATCGATGACCGCCTCCGCCTGAGACAGGTCGATCCTTCCGTTTAAGAAAGCTCGCTTGGTAAATTCTCCCGGTTCCGCAGGTCTTGCCCCTGCATGTATCACCGCTTCAAGAACCTTTTTCATCGCCAGGACACCGCCATGACAATCAATCTCCACGGTGTCTTCTCCGGTATAACTTCTCGGTCCTTTCATGATCATCACCAGGACTTCATCGATCATTGTATCGTTGTCATAGATAAATCCATAATGAATCGTATGGCTTTCGGCTTCTTTTATCTGCTTTTTTCCGCCCTTTGAGCGGTATACTTTGCTGATGATCTCCATGCTATCGTCACCGCTGATACGGATAATACCGATTCCTGAAGCACTCATCGCTGTGGCAATTGCCGCAATCGTATCTCCTGTCATCTCTGTCCTACTCCTTTCAGAGCATTATATTCTTCTTAAAGCAGGAAAAGATGCTACTCACACCCTGTGAAATAACATCTTTTCCATTCAACAACTTATTTACCTTTATAAACAACTACTACATGACGGTAAGGTTCATTGCCCTCACTGTATGTTTCCACGTACTTGTTTCCCTGCAGTGCAGAATGGATGATTCTTCTCTCATAAGGATTCATTGGTTCTAACACTACCGGCTTTCTTGTTTTACGCACTTTGAAAGCAATGTTCTTTGCCAGGTTTTCCAGCGTGTCTTTTCTGCGGCTTCTGTAGTTTTCTGTGTCTACTTTCACCCTGACATAGTCCTGCTGCTCTTTGTTAACAACCAGGCTGGTCAGATACTGCAGAGAATCCAGTGTCTGTCCTCTCTTACCGATCAGAATACCCATATCCTCTCCGGCAAAATCAATTTCCAGGCAGTCGGCGGTCTTATCATAGTTCATGGTAATCTCCACCGGAAGTTCCATTGCACCAAATACGCCGGTCAGAAATTTTTCTGCATCCTGTTTCATCTGCTGTACCTGTTCTTCGGTACGGACAACCGGTTTTCTCGGTTCCGGCTTCGGCTGCGCTTCTTTTGCCACCGGTTTTACTTCCTTATTTTCTGTCTGCGGTTTGGCAGCAGTCTCTTTTTTCGGCTCTCTTACCGGTTTGGCTTCTTTTTTTACTTCTTTTTTGAATTCTTTTTTGGGTTCTTTCTTTTCTTCCTTAACAGGGGCTTTCTTTTCCTTTTTCTCTTCTTTTGCCAGCTCTTTTAAGATGTCAAACTCTTCTTCCTGCACCTTTTTACGAACTTTGATCACGGCAGGTTTGCTGCCGATAAATCCCAAGAAACCGGAAGTACCCTCCTGGACAACCTGAATCTCTAAGTTATCACTGGAAGTTTCAAACTCCAGACAAGCCTTTGTGATGGCTTCATCAACGGTTTTCGCAGTAATCTCTTTGAATTCCATAGCCCTTTCTCCCCCTATTTCTTCTTTGTGTTCTTTTCATCAAACTGTTTTACCATGTTTGCCTTGGCAGCAAGGCTGCCCGGTTTTACATTGGCGTTATTATAATATTCCGTTGCTTTCTTTCTCTGTGTTTCTTTTTCTTCCTGGCTCAATCCGGATGATTTTACAGATGTCTGAATGTTTCTTGCATTCATTCTTGCCTGCTGGTTGATCTGCTGTGCAGACACACCTCTTTTTTCCATCTTTTTCTTCATCTTTTCCTGATTCCGGCGAACCAGGTCTTCCATATCCATCTGCTCCATCTTACGGTTGATCACCAGCTGCTGGATACAACGGATCACAGCACCGATTACCCAGTAAATACCGATACCTACCGGGAAAGAGAAACAGAATACGGCAGACATGATCGGCATGAACGTATTCATGCTCTTCATAGAAGCTTCCATTGCACTCGGTTCACTGTTCGGAGCCTGCTTTGGCTGCGGCATCAGTTTGTAGTTCATCCACTGTGTCAGCCATGCAAGGATCGGAACCATGGCAGCGGAAAATACCAGAAGGTATCCTGCTGCTCCGCCCTGTGCCATACCGCTTTTAATAATAGCCAGCGGGGTATCTGAGATATTCAGGTTCAGGAACGTATTCATATGGCTGGTCTGCTGCGCTACTTTATCGAACAGATCGGAAAATCCGCTGAAATCGCTGATTTGTGAGAATTTTTCCATCTGTGACGGGGACAGTTTGTACAGAAAATCAATCGTTGTTGTCTTGGTAAATTCTGTATTGGCTGAGATTCCGGTCATTGTGATCTTGTTGTCGGTTAAGAACTGGCTGATGATACTGCCAAATCCATCGACAGACATGATCTTTGCGGTCAGTCCGGTAAATACGTTTCTTACTCCGGAGATATATCCAGGAATGTGATAGATTACCTGGTACAAAGCCAGCAGAACCGGCATCTGAACCAACAGCTGTACGCAGCTTCCTGTTGGAGATACACCATATTTCTGATATACAGCACTGATCTCCTCATTCTGCTTCATCATAGAATCCTGGTCTTTTTTACCATTATATTTCTTCTGGATCTTCTGGATCTCAGGCTGCATAACAGCATTTAACTTGGAAAATTTCTGCTGTTTGATCTGCAACGGAGTCATCAGAAGATATACAACCAGTGTAAATAAAATAATGGACAAACCGATGTTTGTGATCCCGATCAGTTCAAGACCGCTGTATATCACATTGATCATCCATCCCAGAATTTCACTTACCCATCCGATAATAGGCATCGAAACCTTCGTCATTACGATATTCAATTATGTTTCCTCCTTAAATGTAATTCCCATTACATCAATCTACGGAACCGGATCCACTCCGCCTTTGGAGAACGGATTACACCGTAAGATCCTCCATAGCGCTAAAAGAGAGCCCTTAAACGCTCCGTATTTTTCAATTGCCTCCAGTCCGTACTGCGAACAGGACGGAAAATAAGGACACTTGGTACTCTTTAAAGGGGAAATATATTTCTGGTAGAATCTGATTCCTTTAATCAATATTGCTTTCATGTTCTTCCTTTTCTACAAGGTGATGTAACCTGCCAAGGTGTAGGAATGCACTCTCAATCTCACGAAACGTTCTCTCTTTTGCACTCACGCGGGCTACCACAACAATATCAAACCCTCTACGAAATACATCCTCATGCAGCCGGTAACTTTCTCTTACCAGTCTGCAGAGCCGGTGGCGCACTACACTGTTGCCCACTTTTTTACTGACGGAGATTCCGATTCTGTTTTTCCCCAGCTGATTCTCTCTTGCATACATGACTAAATATTTATTTACATAAGATGTTCCTGTTTTATATACCAGCTGAAAATCTCTGTTCTTTTTTAAGCTCTCTGCATCTTTATATTTCATAGAAATTCCTTACCTTTAAAGAAAATTTTTTTAAATCTTTTAGATAGAAGAAAAGACCACAATGTATGCGGTCTTATGTCTTATGCTGATAAGCTTTTTCTTCCTTTTAATCTTCTGGCAGCCAGTACTTTTCTGCCACCTTTTGTACTCATTCTTGCTCTGAATCCGTGAACTTTTGCTCTGGATCTCTTTTTCGGCTGAAATGTCATTTTCATATCTAAGGCACCTCCTTTAATATCCATTATTCGGTTATGATCGTCTTTTCATGTATGTCAGAAAACATCGTTTCAATTATATTCATAAATAAATGCTACGTCAAGTAAAATCGCCGTTTTTTCCTGATTTTTTTCAATTTATCGCTAAAATAAGTATCTCCTGCTCCTGCTGTTCCCACAGATAATACTGCCCTGGATAGAACACTGCTGATTCCCATATTCGGTTACACACATCTTTACACCGACTGTACACATGGTTTACGTAAGTTATCCACCCGATGTGGATAACTTGTGGATAACTACTGTATTTGATGTGTATACATTTTGGACAATTCCCATAATTCCCTGTTTTTCTGTCTTTTTCTATGTGTATAACTTCCGCTGCCTTTTTATTTATCCACGGGATAAGTATTTGTCCTTTGTTTTTTTATCGACTTATCCACATTTAGTCGTTGCTAAAATCCACATTTTATTATAAGATATGGTAGAGAAAGTAGCTCGTTCTATCAGCTGCCTTGCACTTATGGAGGAAATCATGAACATTATTTACGAAAAATGGGACGAAATATTGGAAACAGTAAAGACAGAACACGAATTATCAGATGTCTCTTTTAAAACCTGGTTAAAACCGCTGACGATTCACAGTATCGATGACCAGGTAGTTACCATACTGGTTCCTTCTCAGCAGGTTGGACTTAACTATATCAGCAAAAAGTACGCCCTCCCACTGAAAGTTGCTATTTCAGAACTGACCGGGTCCGACTACGACATTAAGTTCGTCCTGCCGGAAGATATACAAAATGTAGAAAAAGAGGTCCCTGTTTCTACTAATTATAATACCAGCATGGAAATGGCAAACCTGAATCCAAAATACACCTTCGATACCTTTGTCGTCGGAAGCAACAACAAATTTGCCCATGCTGCATCCCTGGCCGTGGCAGAATCTCCGGGAGAAATCTACAATCCTCTCTTTTTATATGGAGGTGTTGGTCTTGGAAAGACTCATCTGATGCATTCCGTTGCACACTTTATATTAGAAAGAAATCCTTCCACCAAGATTCTGTATACCACCAGTGAGGAATTCACAAATGAACTGATCGAAGCAATCCGAAACGGTAACAATACCGCAATGACAAAATTCCGTGAAAAGTACCGAAACATCGATGTTTTACTGATCGATGATATCCAGTTCATCATCGGAAAAGAATCTACACAGGAAGAATTTTTCCATACCTTTAATGCTCTGCACAGTGCTAAAAAACAGATCATTATCTCCAGTGATAAACCACCAAAAGATATGGAAATTCTCGAAGATCGTATCCGTTCTCGTTTTGAATGGGGACTGTTGGCTGATATTTCTTCTCCTGACTATGAAACCCGTGTTGCGATTCTCCGGAAAAAAGAAGAAATGGACGGTTACAACCTGGATGATTCCATTATTGAATATATTGCCAAGAACATTAAGTCCAATATTCGTGAACTGGAAGGATCTTTAAATAAAATTATCGCTTATGCAAACCTGGAAAAACGGGAAGTTACGATGGAGCTGGCCGAAACCGTACTGAAAGATATCATCTCTCCAAATGATAAGAAGATCATCACTCCGGAATATATCATCAATACTGTGGCCGAACATTATGACATCACACCGGAGGATATTATTGGTACAAAAAGAAACAGTAAAGTCGTCTATCCTCGGCAAATTGCCATGTATCTTTGCCGTGAGCTGGCCAATATTCCGCTGAAATCCATCGGTCAGTGTATGGGAAATCGTGATCATACAACTATCATGCACGGTTGCGACAAAATCGAACAGGAATTACAGAATTCACAGACAACTCAAAAAGCAATTGAAATTCTGAAGAAAAAGCTTCAGCCGGGAAATTAAATGCCCTTCCTAGAAAGTATGAGTTATCCACATTCTGTTTGTGAATTCCCTGTGTATGATTTGTGGACAAAGTAATCGGGCTTCGGGCATCCACAAATCATACACAGGCATCTTCTACAGGATGCACACAGTTATCCAATGGAAAATTCCTTATATTTTCGGGGCTGATACTACTTTTACACATTTTCACAGCCCCTACTACGAATACTACGAATTTCTTATTATTTTTTTATACATGAGCCCTCGGGTTCAGGGAAGGAAGTTATTCACATTATGAAATTAATCTGTGCCAAAAACGAATTATTAAAGAGCGTCAACATTTCACTGAAGGCTGTTTCTTCTAAAACAACCATGCCCATTCTAGAATGTATTCTGATAGATGCTTCTGCAACGGAAATCACTTTTACCTCTAATGATATGGAACTGGGTATTGAAACAAAAGTGAAAGGTATCATTGAAGAAAAGGGTATTGTTGCTCTTGATGCAAAACTTTTTTCTGATATTATCCGTAAACTTCCGGACAGTGATGTATGCATTCAAACAGATACTAACTTGAATACAACAATTACCTGTGAAAAAGCAAAATTCACAATTCCAGGAAAATCTGGAGATGATTTCGCTTATCTGCCAGTTATTGAACGTAGCGAAGGTATTGAAATCTCGCAATTTACATTAAAAGAGGTGATTCGTCAGACAATATTCTCAATTGCAGCAAATGAAAATAACAAACTAATGACCGGCGAACTCTTTGAAATGAAAGAAAATATCTTGAAAGTAGTTTCACTGGACGGTCACCGAATCGCTATTCGGAAAATTGAATTGAAAGATAATTACCCTTCAAGAAAGGTTGTCGTTCCTGGAAAGACATTAAATGAAATCAGCAAGATCCTTTCGGGTGAAGTAGAAGATCAGGTAAAGATTTTCTTTACAGACAATCATATTGTTTTTGAATTTGATGATACAGTAGTTGTTTCCAGACTGATCGAAGGAGAATATTTCCGGATCGATCAGATGCTTTCCAGCGATTATGAGACAAAAGTGAAGATTAATAAACGGGAATTCCTCGATTGTATCGACCGTGCCACACTTTTTGTAAAAGAAGGTGACAAAAAACCGATCATTATTACGATCGATGATACCGGTATGCAGCTGAACATCAATTCCCAGATGGGTTCCATGAATGAAGAAATCGATATCGATAAAGAAGGAAAAGATATTATGATCGGATTCAATCCGAAGTTTCTAATCGACGCGCTGAAAGTGATCGATGATGAAGAAATTTCTATTTATCTGGTCAATCCAAAGGCTCCTTGTTTCATCAAAAACGAAGAAGAATCCTATATTTATCTGATTCTTCCGGTGAATTTTAATACCGCACGGTAAGAAAGTGAGAAAAAATGGAAATAATTAAACTGAGAGACGAATATATCAAACTCGGGCAGGCGTTGAAAGCTGCGAACCTGGTGGAAGACGGCGTGGAAGCAAAACTGGTGATCCAGGATGGTTTAGTAAAGGTAAACAACGAGGTTGACATAAGACGAGGACGAAAATTATACGACGGAGATGTGGTTTCTTTTGACGGACAGGAACTGCGGATTGAAAAATAAAAAGTATGTACATTGAATCGTTGGAATTGAAAAATTTTCGAAACTATGAGGAACTGTCTATTGTTCTGGACCCGGGGACGAATATCCTTTATGGAGATAATGCTCAGGGGAAGACAAATGTGCTCGAGGCTGTTTATCTTTGCGGAACCACAAAATCTCACAGGGGAAGTAAGGATAAAGAGATGATCCGGTTTGAACAGGACGAGTCACATATCAGGATGATGGTAAAGAAGGATGGTGTATCGCATAAGATCGATATGCATCTGAAAAAAAATAAAGCCAAAGGCATCGCCATCGACGGGATTCCGATCAGGAAAGCAGCAGAACTTTTCGGCATCGTGAATCTTGTGGCATTCTCTCCGGAAGACCTGAATATCATCAAAAACGGGCCTTCCGAGAGGAGAAGATTTATGGATTTGGAACTTTGTCAGTTAAATAAAGTTTACTTACAGGAGCTGACGAGTTATAATAAGGTGTTAAATCAGCGAAATAAGCTGTTAAAAGACATTGGTTTTCAGCCCGGATTGACGGAGACGTTGGATGTGTGGGATATGCAGCTGGTTTCTTACGGGAAGAAGATCATTTCTCTGAGAAGGCAGTTTATGGAAGAACTGGGAGAGATTATCCGGCAGATCCACAGCAACCTGACCGGGAAGAAAGAAGAGATCCGGCTGTTGTATGAACCGGATGTGGAAGAGAAAGTATTTGAAGAAAAACTGCAGAGTGCGAGAGAAAAAGATCTTCGTTTCCGTGTGACGTCCGTAGGTCCTCACAGAGACGATTTTTGTGTACAGACCAACGGAATCGATATTCGAAAGTATGGTTCTCAGGGGCAGCAGCGTACGGCAGCTCTTTCTTTAAAAATGTCAGAAATCTATCTGGTGGAAAAGGTGACGAAGGATCATCCGGTCCTTCTTTTGGACGATGTGTTGTCGGAGCTTGACAGCAGCAGGCAGAATTATCTGCTGCAGAGCATTCACAATATCCAGACGGTGATCACATGTACCGGTCTGGATGAACTGATCGAGAATAATTTTTCGATTGACAGAGTATTTCGGGTGACCGAAGGAAAAATTGATTTTTAAATAAAAATTTAGGAGGATAAGGATGAGTACAGAATACGGAGCAGATCAAATCCAGATATTGGAAGGTTTGGAAGCGGTCAGAAAAAGACCCGGTATGTACATCGGAAGTACATCGATCCGCGGACTTCATCATCTGGTCTATGAGATTGTAGATAATGCAGTTGATGAGGCACTGGCTGGATTTTGTGATGTAATCGATGTCAAAATTCAGGAAGATAATTCCATTACCGTCATAGATAACGGAAGGGGTATCCCTGTGGGAATCAATCACAAAGCGGGGATTCCGGCCGTGGAAGTTGTATTCACCATCCTTCATGCAGGAGGAAAATTTGGCGGTGGAGGATACAAGGTATCCGGAGGACTTCATGGGGTAGGTGCATCCGTAGTCAATGCACTTTCCGAGTGGCTGGAAGTTACGATCTACCATGAGGGCAAGGTATACCGTCAGAGATATGAACGGGGAAAAACCATATACAAATTAAAAGTCATCGGAGAGTGTGAGCAGGAAAAAACAGGAACTATGGTATCGTTTCTGCCGGATAAAGAGATTTTTGAAGAAACGGTGTTTGATTTTGATACCCTGAAACAGAGATTCCGTGAGATGGCATTTTTGACCAAAGGATTAAAAATCCGTCTTACTGATGAGCGTGGAGAAAAGGAACTGGTCAAAGAGTTTCATTACGAGGGCGGAATCAAAGAATTCGTTACGTACTTAAATCGTAGTAAGGAAGCGTTATATCCGGAAATTATCTACTGTGAGGGAACCAAAGACGGCGTGGCGGTGGAAGTGGCGATGCAGCATAACGATTCCTATAATGAAACCACCTATGGATTTGTTAATAACATCACCACACCGGAAGGCGGAACCCATGTAGTTGGATTTCGTAATGCACTGACAAAGACTTTTAATGAGTATGCCAGGAAAAACAAACTGTTAAAAGAAAACGAAAAACTGGCAGGGGAAGATATCCGTGAGGGTCTGACTGCCATCATCAGTGTAAAAATTGAAGAACCGCAGTTTGAAGGACAGACGAAACAGAAGCTGGGTAACAGTGAGGCGAGAGGTGCAGTGGATGCTGTGGTAAGCAGAACACTGGAGATTTTTCTGGAGCAGAATCCGTCTGTGGCAAAAACCATCGTGGACAAATCTGTACTGGCACAACGTGCCAGAGATGCGGCGAGAAAAGCCCGTGATCTGACCAGACGAAAATCTGCACTGGAAGGATTGTCTCTTCCGGGAAAACTGGCAGACTGTACGGATAAAGACCCCAAAAACTGTGAGATCTACATCGTAGAGGGAGATTCTGCCGGCGGTTCTGCCAAGACAGCGAGAAGCCGTGCAACCCAGGCGATCCTGCCGCTTCGTGGAAAGATCCTGAATGTGGAGAAAGCCCGTCTGGATCGAATCTACGGCAATGCGGAGATCAAAGCCATGATCACTGCATTTGGTACCGGTATCCATGAGGATTTTGATATTTCCAAACTGCGGTATCACAAGATCATCATCATGACCGATGCCGATGTGGACGGCGCACATATTGCTACCCTGATGTTGACGTTCCTGTATCGTTTTATGCCGGAACTGATCAAACAGGGATATGTGTATCTGGCACAGCCACCGCTGTATAAGATTGAGAAAAATAAGAAAATCTGGTATGCATACGACGATAAGGAACTGGATAATATCCTGACCGAGATCGGAAGAGATGGTAACAATAAGATCCAGCGATACAAAGGTCTGGGTGAGATGGATGCGGATCAGCTGTGGGAGACCACCATGGATCCGGAGCGAAGAGTTCTTCTTCGCGTGACCATGGACGATGAGACTTCATCGGAACTTGACCTTACTTTTACCACTCTGATGGGAGATAAAGTAGAACCGCGTCGTGAGTTCATAGAGGAAAATGCATTAAAAGTTAAAAATCTTGATATTTAATCCAAAGGATGAAAAAGATAACTGTTCAGTAAGAAATATTCCTTGAAGGTACTGAACAGTTACGAATAGGAGAAAAAGATGGAAGACAATATTTTTGACAAGGTTCATGAGGTGGATCTGAAAAAGACAATGGAAGAATCGTATATCGATTATGCCATGAGTGTCATCGCATCCCGTGCGCTGCCGGATGTCAGAGACGGATTAAAGCCGGTACAGCGAAGAGTACTGTTCTCTATGATTGAATTGAACAACGGTCCGGATAAACCACACAGAAAATGCGCACGTATCGTTGGTGATACCATGGGTAAATATCATCCGCACGGTGACAGTTCTATCTATGGAGCCCTGGTTAATATGGCACAGGACTGGTCCACCCGTTATCCGCTGGTTGACGGACATGGAAACTTCGGTTCTGTGGATGGAGACGGCGCGGCTGCCATGCGATATACTGAGGCGCGTCTGAGTAAAATTTCCATGGAGATGCTTGCGGATATCAATAAAAATACCGTGGACTTTGCTCCGAACTTTGATGAAACAGAAAAAGAGCCGACGGTACTTCCGGCTCGTTATCCGAACCTTCTGGTAAACGGTACCTCCGGAATCGCGGTAGGTATGGCGACCAACATTCCGCCACATAACTTAAAAGAGATTATTGCTGCGGTGGTGAAAATCATTGATAATATCGTGGAAGAAAACCGGGATACCGAGATCGAAGAGATCTTAAAGATTGTAAAAGGACCGGACTTTCCAACCGGAGCAACGATCCTTGGAACCAGAGGTATCGAGGAAGCGTACCGGACAGGCCGCGGCAAGATCCGTGTCCGTGCAGTGTCGAATATTGAGACATTACCAAACGGAAAGAGCCAGATTATTGTTACGGAACTTCCATATCTGGTCAACAAAGCCAGACTGATCGAAAAAATCGCAGATCTGGTAAAAGAAAAGAAAATAGACGGTATCACCGCTTTGAATGACCATTCCAGCAGAGAAGGTATGCGTATCTGCATCGAACTGCGAAGAGATGTCAATGCAAATGTACTGTTAAACAAACTGTATAAACATACGCAGTTACAGGATACTTTTGGTGTGATCATGCTGGCACTGGTCAACAACCAGCCGAAGGTCATGAATCTGATGGAGATACTGAAACATTATCTGGCTCATCAGGAAGAGGTTGTGACCAGAAGAACCCAGTACGATCTGAACAAAGCAAGAGAACGTGCTCATATTCTGGAAGGGCTCTTAAAGGCGTTGGATAATATCGATGAAGTGATTCGTATCATCCGTGGTTCTGAGAATACTCAGGTGGCAAAAGCCAGATTGATGGAACGTTTTGAACTTTCCGATGCACAGGCACAGGCCATCGTAGATATGCGTCTTCGTACACTGACCGGTCTGGAAAGAGAAAAACTGGAAGCAGAATACAAAGAACTGATGGCTCGTATCCGCAGACTGGAAGCCATCCTGGCAGACAGAAATCTGCTGCTTCGCGTGATACGCGAGGAGATCCTTGCTATCAGTGAAAAATACGGTGATGAGAGAAAGACAGCCATCGGATTTGACGAGTTCGATATTTCCATGGAGGATATGATTCCGAATGAAAATACCGTCATTACCATGACAAAATTAGGCTATATCAAACGAATGACCGTAGATAACTTCCGAAGCCAGAACCGTGGCGGCAAGGGCATCAAGGGTATGCAGACTATCGAGGACGATTATATCGATGAACTGCTGATGACAACGACCCATCATTATCTGATGTTCTTTACCAACATGGGTAAAGTGTACCGCCTGAAAGCATATGAGATTCCGGAAGCAGGAAGAACTGCCCGTGGTACGGCAATCATCAACCTGTTACAGTTACAGGCGGGCGAGAAGATCACAGCGGTTCTGTCCCTGAAAGATTACAGCCAGGGTCAGTACCTGTTCATGGCAACCAAGAGCGGTATCGTGAAGAAAACACCGATCCAGGATTATGCAAATGTCAGAAAGACAGGTCTTGCGGCTATTTCTCTGAAAGATGACGATGAACTGATCGAAGTAAAATTCACAGATAACAAGAAAGATATCATTCTGGTAACCAAATACGGTCAGTGTATCCGCTTTAAAGATACGGATGTCAGAAGCACCGGAAGAGTATCCATGGGTGTTCGTGGTATCAACCTCAGTGACGGGGATGAAATCATCGGCATGCAGCTGTGCTCCCAGGGTGATTACCTTCTGATCGTATCGGAAAAAGGTATGGGTAAACGTACATCCATGAGCGAATTCTCCGTACAGAATCGTGGCGGAAAAGGTGTGAAATGCTATAAGATTACTGAAAAGACCGGTAATGTGGTAGGGGTAAAGGCAGTCAATGATGACAATGAAGTAATGATGATCACCACCGAAGGAATCATTATCCGGATTGCCTGCTCGGATATTTCAATTCTGGGAAGAATCACATCTGGTGTCAAACTGATGAACCTGGATGAGAAAGTTTCTGTTGCAAGTATCGCAAAAGTACGGGAAAAAGAAGAAAATACAGAAGCAAACGAACAGGAAGATACGGAGTCTGAAGAATGAAACGAATTCTGTTAATGGTGTTACGGAACCTGTGGTTTGTTCCGTATGGCTGGTTTAAACTGTGCTATACGGCAGCCCACGTAGAAAAATACACCGAAGAAGAAAGATATCAGGTATTAAAAATGATCGACCGCCGGGCGAATATCGGCGGTCGTATCACCATCGATGCCTATGGAGTGGAAAACATCCCGAAGCAGGATGGATTCATGTTTTTTCCAAACCATCAGGGGCTATATGATGTGTTGGCAATACTCGAAGTCTGCCCACGTCCGTTTTCAGTAGTGATGAAAAAAGAAGTGGAGAATGTACCGTTCTTAAAACAGGTCTTTGCCTGCATGAAAGCCATTCCGTTAGATCGAAATGATCTGCGTCAGGGGTTGCAGGTGATCAAACAGGTAGCAGAAGAAGTGAAAGAAGGCCGGAACTATCTGATCTTTGCCGAGGGAACCAGAAGCCGGAAGGGAAATCAGCTTCTGGACTTTAAAGGCGGGAGTTTTAAAAGTGCAGTCAAAGCCCAGTGCCCCATCGTGCCGGTGGCTCTGATCGATTCGTACAAATCCTTTGATACGAATTCTATTAAGAAGCTGACAGTACAGGTACATTTTCTGGAGCCAATCCCGTATGAAAAATACCAGGGAATGAAGACAACGGAGATTGCGGCGATGGTAAAACAACGAATCGAAGAAACAATTAAAGAATTTGAAGAAATGTAAAAAATACCGTTGACAAATGTAAAATGTTTTAGTATAATTGATTTTGCTCACTGAGTAATCAGTGACGTGCAGAAGTACTCAAGTGGCTGAAGAGGTGCCCCTGCTAAGGGTATAGACGGTTTGCGCCGTGCGAGGGTTCAAATCCCTCCTTCTGCGTTGATGGAAAGAAATGAAAAAAGTTCTTGACATCTGAAAAGACTCGTGATAATATAAGCGAGTTGTGTCTGACAAAGAGCTGTAAAAAAGAAATGAAAAAGTTCTTGACAACAGCCGGTTAGATGTGATAAGATATCAAAGTTGCGGCAAGAGAGAAACAAAAACAACTTCAAAAAAAGTTGAAAAAAGTTCTTGACAAGCGGAAAACAACATGATATAATAGCAAAGCTGTTTGAGACAAACGGCAATGCGAAAAATGATCTTTGATAACTGAACAGTGAAACACATTCCTCGAAAGTTCTTTTTAAAATCATAAAAACGAACGATCGAAAGATCCTTAAAAAACAGTAAAAGGGATAAATTAGCCAAGAGTTGATTTTGACCT
>SKEE01001551.1_pt1 | contig 18383 bp, 7 predicted proteins | sample 4826661 | NCBI WGS metagenome assembly SKEE01 (sample SAMN11008817, study PRJNA524170) | human gut metagenome | biome: Human fecal sample; material: Feces; isolation source: fecal sample from pouch patient p20 | host: Homo sapiens | place: Israel: Tel-Aviv | collected 2016-11-14
CACTTATAAAGTGCGGAATCTTGGAAAGGATCCTCAGTTATGGAATCTTCCGGTGGAAGGAGAACAGCTGGTGGCAGATTATCTGCAGGAGCAATTAACACTGGAAGATACAGAAGGAGGACTTGCTGAAAGTCTGCATCAGGCAGCGAAGGAGAGTATGCAAGAATGGCTTCCAGATGCATTGGAAGAACTGAGACTGGATGTAACAGGGACATTTTTGGAAGAACTGGACGAACAGAATCAGGAAGTCGAATTCCGGGAACTGATGACCAATAGTGTCTGGTATGTATTACTAAACCGATGTGGACTGGATGCACAGGAATATCTGGATGCAGAGGATTTTCGGCATATTACGGACTTCAATCAGCTGAAAGTATTAGGACATCTGGGAAGTGCAGTCAACGAGATCAGCAGACCAGTCCTGATGCAGATTGGACGATATGTTCTGAATGATCTGGAAAATGACCTGAAAACGGTTGCAAAAGAAAAAGAAGTAGCTTATAATGAATTTAACACGTTAATTCGTGAAAGCAATACAGATAACACAGAAGATAGAGAAGAAAAAAAGGAGGAAACAGACTATGAGAGAGATCAGTTACAGCCAGAACGGAGAGTATCAGATTCCAGATATCAGCCTGGAAGAGACGAGAGGAACCATCGGGAAGTATGGAATGATGAGGAAAGAGTATCTGAGAAACCACAAGGTAGCCATGTTCAACATTCTGACACTGCAGAACCGTCTGGACAGTCATCTGATGGAGATCAACAGCCAGGCAAGGCAGAGAGTAGACAACCTGATGAACGAACTTCTGGAGAAAGATCCGGCACCGGACAAAATGGCAGACGGGATGGCATGGACCAGACACATGAACCAGATCAAGGCACAGGCAGAGGAGCTGGTGATTCAGGAGATTATTTACAGTTAAGCCTGTTCCCAACAGAAGAGGAACAGTTAGGAGAAATAAGGAAAGCGGCAGCTGCATTGGAACAGCCAGCCGCTTTTCTTATTTCCGATGAAGTGGTAAATGATATTCTCAGAACAGGAAGCGGACAGAAAAATACACTGTTTCACATTACTGCAAGATTGATCGAAGGTCTGGATAATGAAGAAATGCGGAGTTTTCTGAAAGATGAATATGGAACTGGTGGCAAAGGATTTACCATAGATGGTCAGAAAATCAGTATCTGGTATGACAATGATGGTATCCGTATCCGGCGAGGGGACTCTGCCAGAAGAAACTTTGACCGCATGGTTACGTGGGAAGAAGCAGCGAACAGAATTCGGGATATGTATGAGGATGGAAATTACGTGGATAATTTGATTTCCAATAATGCCATTGAACAGGAGCAGGAAGAAATGACCAATCTTCTTGCACTTCATTTTCGAGATACTTGCAGAAACTGGGAAAAGAAACAATCATATTCAGACTGGCAGGATGTAGTGAGTGGAGCATGGACAGATCAAGAGGAAGCAGATGCGATTGTCTATCGTTTTGAATGGCTGCAGAAATATATGGATGAGAATCCGGGAGATTATCACCGCTGGGAGATTCAGCATAATCCGGAATATTTCCAACGCTTTCAGGATCTTCAGAGGGAGCGTTCCTGGGTAGACCAGAAATTTACGGTCGAACGTCCGGTACTTTCCTTTATTACACAAGATGAAATAGATGCTGTCCTTAGAAGAGGCGGCATTACAGCCGGAGGACGCAATCGGATCTATGAGTATTTCATGGAGCATTATGATATGAAAGATGCAGCAGAGTTCATGAAAAATGAGTATGGAACAGGTGGTGCATCACCTGGGATACCGGGAGCGTATGAATCTGATGCCTCACATGATGCAAAAGGATTAAAACTTGCGAAAGGAAAGATTGGCAGTCCAGAAGTAGAAATTCTATTAAAATGGAATAAGGTTGCAGAACGTGTCCGTCAGCTGATCCGCACCGATGATTTCTTATCACCGGAAGAATTGGAAAAGTATGAAGAGCGGCAGGAAGCACAGAGACTGGCAGATCTGGAAGAAGCACAGCAGATGTTAGGAGAACAGCTGGAGCAGGATACTTTGACTGCTGAAGATATAACTGATTTGCGATTAGTTGATTCAGAATATATGTCTGGTACCAGAACAAAAATTCATGATTTTGATTGTAAAGTTAAGGGAGAAGCGAATCGACTTCAATACACATTAGAATATCATGATGATGGAGAAGGTTTCACGATTCATACGGAAAAAGATGATATTTGGAATCGAATGTCAACACAAGAATTGGAACGTCTGGATGTAAAACTCGGACAAGAAGTACTTTATTATCATTATCACAACAAAACTGTAAATGCGGATACCTTAGATGAATTACGGGAAATCAGGGAAGAAATTATGGAGGAAGAGTCCTCGTATTTTACTGCTATTTCTCAACGTGTGTGGACAGATTATGATAAAAAAGAAAAAGAATTATCGGGAGAAGCTGAGGTATCGGAAGAAAAAGAATCTTTGGAAGAGACTAACGTGACAGCAGAACAGATTCCAGCGACGAACTTCCGCATCACAGATGATGAGCTTGGACAGGGTACAGCAAAAGAAAAGTTCCGTGCCAATATCATGGCAATCCAGTTGTTAAAGAAATGTGAGGATGAGAATCGCAATGCGACACCAGAGGAACAGGAAATCTTATCCCGCTATGTTGGCTGGGGAGGTCTTGCTGATGCATTTGATGAGACAAAAGCAGCATGGGAGACAGAATATCTGGAATTAAAGACGGTTCTTACACCAGAGGAATATGCTGCAGCCAGAGCTTCCACCTTAAATGCTCATTATACACAGCCGATTGTGATTGAAAGTATGTATCAGGTGTTGGAGAATCTGGGATTTACAAAAGGAAATATTCTGGAGCCGTCTATGGGAGTCGGGAACTTCTTTGGAATGCTTCCGGAGAATCTAAACCAGTCCAAACTCTATGGTGTGGAACTGGACAGTATCAGCGGTAGAATTGCAAAGCTACTCTATCCAGATGCCAATATTCAGATCAAAGGTTTTGAGAAGACAGATTATCCTAATGATTTTTTTGATGTGGCGATTGGAAATGTGCCATTTGGTGCATACAAGGTCAATGACCGTCAGTATGATCGCTACAATTTCATGATCCATGATTACTTTCTCGCCAAGACGATAGATCAGTTACGTCCAGGTGGTGTGGCGGCACTGATCACAACAAAGGGAACTATGGATAAGGCGTCACCGGAAGTCCGGAAATATCTGGCAGAGCGGGCAGATCTGCTGGGAGCAATTCGACTGCCGAACACAGCTTTTAAGGCAAATGCGGGAACAGAAGTCAGTGCTGATATCTTGTTTTTCCAAAAGAGGGAAAGCCTTACGAAAGAAATGCCGGAATGGATAAATCTGGATAGTGATGTCAATGGAATTACAGTCAATCAGTATTTTGTTCAGCATCCGGAAATGATTCTGGGTGAGATGAAAGAAGTGTCCGGTCCGTATGGTATGGAAACAACCTGTGCTCCAATGGAAGGAGCTGATTTGGAATTACAGTTACAAGAAGCTGTGAAACAAATTAAGGGAAGCATGGTACCGGCAGTAGATGTGGAAACAGAACTGGATGAGATGCCAGAGAGTATTCCGGCAGATCCGAATGTTAGAAATTACAGCTATACGGTTGTAGATGATCAGGTATATTATCGTGTCAACTCTTTGATGAATCAGGTGAAAATGCCTGCAGCCACTGCGGAACGTGTAAAAGGCATGGTTGCAATCCGTGATACCGTCCGGGAGTTGATCGCCATGCAGATGGAGGAATCTGTCACAGATGAAGAAATCCAGAAACAGCAGGAGAAGCTGAATCAGGTATATGATACTTACACAGCAAAGTATGGAGTCATTGGAAGTAATGCTAATAAACGTGCATTTTCTGATGACTCTTCTTATTGTCTGCTGTGTTCCCTGGAAGACTTGAATGAAGATGGAACATTGAAGCGGAAAGCGGACATGTTCACCAAACGAACCATCAAAAAGGCGGTTGCTGTGACAAGCGTGGAGACAGCAACAGAAGCATTGGCATTGTCTCTTAACGAAAGGGCAAAGGTAGACCTTCCTTATATGGCAAAGCTGACCGGAAAGACCGAAGAGAAGATCACAGAAGAATTGGTCGGGGTTATCTTCAAAAATCCACTGACAGACCAGTGGGAAAGCGGAGATGAGTATTTATCTGGAAATGTCAGGGATAAATTAAACACTGCGAGAACCTTTGCAGAGAATCATCCGGAATTTACACCGAATGTCCGTGCTTTAGAGGCAGTTCAGCCGAGAAATCTGGAAGCATCCGAAATTGAGGTGCGTGTTGGAGCTACTTGGATTGAACCTTCGGATTATCAGGATTTTATGGTAGAACTGCTTCATACGCCATGGTATCTTGCGCAGAAGGAAATACAGGTTAAATTCTCTGAGGTAAATGGTGAGTGGAGGATTACAGGAAAGAATGCCGACAGTCCGAGAAATGCGTTTGCCTATGCAACGTATGGAACTGAGAGAGCAAATGCCTATAAGATTCTGGAAGATACCCTGAACCTGAAAGATGTACGCATCTATGATAAGAGCGTCAATGAAAATGGTGATGAGATCCGTGTCCTCAATAAGAAAGAAACCATGCTGGCATCACAGAAGCAGGATGCCATGAAGGCAGCATTTAGGGACTGGATTTTTAAAGATCAGCAGAGGCGTGAACGTCTGGTAAAGGTGTACAATGAACGATTTAACAGCATCCGTCCCCGTGAATACGATGGCAGTCATTTGACTTTCCCAGGAATGAACCCAGAAATAGAGCTTCGTTCGCATCAGAAAAATGCAGTTGCACACCAGCTTTACGGAGAGAATGTACTTCTTGCTCATGTAGTAGGAGCTGGGAAGACTTACGAAATGGTAGCAGCTGCAATGGAAAGTAAAAGACTGGGATTATCACAGAAGAATCTCTTTGTCGTGCCGAACCATTTGACGGAGCAGTGGGGTGCAGAATTCCTACAGTTATATCCGGGAGCCAATATCCTGGTAGCAACCAAGAAAGATTTTGAACCGGCAAACCGGAAAAAGTTCTGTGCCAGAATCGCTATGGGAAATTATGATGCCATTATCATCGGTCATTCTCAGTTTGAGCGTATTCCAATCTCTGATGAGAGGCAGGAAGCCATGCTGCGGAAGCAGATTGATGATCTGGAAATGGCAATCCAGAGTGCAAGGTATGAACAGGACGGCGGGCGTTATACCGTCAAACAGATTGAAAAGACCAGAAAAACCCTGCAGACAAGACTGGAAAAACTGAATCAGAAAGAGAAAAAAGATCAGGTAGTTACGTTTGAAGAACTGGGCGTGGATCATTTGTATGTAGATGAAGCACACAGCTATAAAAATGCGTTTCTCTATACAAAAATGAGAAATGTAGCCGGGATTGCACAGAACGAAGCACAGAAGTCGGCAGATATGTTCAATAAATGTCAATATCTGGACGAGATTACCGGAGGAAAAGGCATTACTTTTGCTACAGGCACACCAATCAGTAACAGCATGACGGAATTATATGTTATGCAGCGGTATCTGCAGAACAGTAAATTACAAAATATGGGACTTGGATTGTTTGATTCCTGGGCTTCCACTTTTGGAGAAGTTGTCACGAGTATCGAACTTGCACCGGAAGGAACAGGTTATCGTGCAAAGTCCAGATTCGCACGGTTTTATAATATTCCGGAACTGATGAATATGTTCAAGGAGATTGCAGATATCAAGACTTCCGATCAATTAAAGCTTCCAGTGCCGGAAGCGGAATATGAAACAGTGGTGCTGAAACCAACGGAACAGCAGAAAGAAATCGTAGAAAGCCTTGGAGAACGTGCAGAAGTTGTCAGAAACGGTGGGGTAGATGCCTCGGTTGATAATATGCTGAAAATTACCAATGATGGAAGAAAGTTAGCATTGGATCAGCGTTTGGTGAATGAATTATTGCCAGATAATCCGGAAAGCAAAATAGCAGTCTGTGCAGAGAAAAGCTATGAAATCTGGAAAGATACAGCAGCACAGAAATCAGCACAGTTGATTTTCTGTGATTTGAGCACACCGAAAGGCGATGGCAGTTTCAATGTTTATGATGATTTGAAGCAGAAACTGATAGAGAAAGGTGTACCGGAAAAAGAGATTGCGTTTATTCATGATGCAAATACAGAAGCAAAAAAGACGGAGCTGTTTGGGAAAGTGAAATCCGGACAGGTTCGTTTTTTGATTGGCTCAACAGCAAAGATGGGTGCAGGAACCAATGTGCAGGATCGTTTGATTGCCCTGCATCATCTGGATATTGGTTGGAAACCATCTGACTTGGAACAGAGGGAAGGACGTATTATCCGTCAGGGAAACCATAATAAAAAGGTTCATATCTTCCGGTATGTAACTGAATCCACATTTGACAGCTACATGTGGCAGTTGATCGAAAACAAGCAGAAGTTTATTTCCCAGATCATGACCAGCAAAGCACCGGTCAGAAGCTGCGAAGATGTGGACGAAGCGGCACTGTCCTATGCAGAGGTCAAAGCACTGGCAACCGGAAATCCAGCAGTAAAAGAGAAGATGGCATTGGATGTGGATGTGGCGAAATTAAAGCTTCTAAAAGCGAACCACATGAATAACCAATACCGACTGGAAGATGATATTGCAAGGAATTTTCCGCAACAGATTGCAAAACTGACGGAGATTATTGACAGCTATAAGGCAGATATCGCTCATTTTTCTGAGCATAAAATTACAGATCCAGAGCAGTTTTCTATGGAAATCAGTGGCAAAGTGTTCACAGAAAAGAAAGAGGCAGGAGCGGCTCTTCTGGCGGTCTGCAAAGACATTAAGTCTGTAGATGCAGCTATGGACATTGGAAGTTATCAGGGATTTAACATGAGAATCCAATTCGACAGCTGGAGCAAAGAGTTTATCCTGTCTGTAAAGCATGAATCGGTAGCTAAAGTTCGGTTGGGAGCCGATGCCCTGGGAAATATCATTCGTATCAATAATCTTTTAGAAAGTTATCCGGAAAAACTGGCAGAAGCAGAACAACGGCTGGAAACGGTACAGGAGCAGATGACAAATGCCAAAGAGGAAGTCGGGAAGCCATTTCCAAAAGAAGAGGAACTGAGCCAAAAACTGGAGCGGCTGTCAGAATTAAATGCACTTCTCAATATGGATGAACGGGAAGATACAGAAACAGAGCAGTCGGAATCAAAAGAGAAAGAAGAAAGACCGGCACGAGGTTCTATCCATGAGAAGCTGCAGATTTATAAAGAAAAGAGTCAGCGGGAAAGTGAAACTGGCAAGGAAAATAGAAAGCGGGACTTCGGTCTGGAATAAGAAAACAAGGAAGATGGCATAATCTGGCAGAAAGAATGTTCTGTGGGTTATGCCTTCTTTCAGAATACGGGAGGAACTTATATGGCAAGAAGTATGATAACAGGTAGAGAAACACAGAAAATGCAGGAATATACGCAGGAACGGATCAATCAGGCAGAGCGTAGAGGCGTAGAGTTTCCAACAGATGTAAAAGAACAGATTTCTGAATATGCGAATCTGATCGGTGAGGAAGAGAAAGTTAGGACTCTGGTAAGAAATCTGGCAGATGCATTGAGCAAAGCAGATGAGGAAAGTGTAGAGGATTTACTGGATGATGCAAGAATGGATATTCAGGACTTACCAGATCCAACCATAGGCAAGCTGGAACTTCGGGATTATGGATATACAGCAGAGGATATGGTACCGCTTAGAAAAGAAGCAGCCTTAGATTATCACAGGATGGGTTCTAAGATTTATTGCTTGGGCAGCGATGGCGGTAAGGGAGAGTATGCAAGTAAAGAAATGATACAGGCACATGAAGGTCTGTTTGGCATGGAATCGCAGATGTGGGAACGGATAAGGGATCAGGATCTGGATTATGCCGATGAAGATTTTGGAGCATTTCAGGAGCCTATGAGTGTCATTGAGCAGGAAGAAGCACTGAAATTATACGATGCCGGAGCAGATATTTATCTGATTACTAATTTTTCGTCACCAATCTATGTCACGGAACGCATGGAAATCGAACGAGGACCGGAGCATTATCAGATGTCCATGGCAGAACGGGAGCGTTTCCGTAACCTGGAATGGGAAATGCAGAAATATCCGCAGATTCAGTCTTTGAAAGAGGCAAACCTGTTGTTAGGAACAAGGCGAACCTTTGGTATTTATCAGATCAAAGATGATTCACCGGGCGAAAATTATGCATTTATGAATATGAGTTTTATTGAAAGTCATGGTATGCAGATAAAAAAAGAAGATTATAAGCTGGTCTATGTTGGAGAATTACTGGGAAATACGTCACTGGATGATATTTTTGAAAGGTTCAACATTGACAGACCGAAAGACTTCCGTGGGCATTCCCTGTCTGTCAGTGATATCGTAGTTCTGAATGATGGGGAAAAAGTAACAGCTCATTTTGTAGACAGTATCAGTTTTGAACAGCTGGATTCTTTCTTGAATCTGGAAGAACAGGTTCTTAGTGAGCTGGCATATGAGGTAGGAGAACGGTATTTTGCTATTCAGAGGACAGAAGAAGGATACGATTATTCCTTTTACGATGAAGATTTCCGTCTGATGGATGGTGGCGTCTATGAAAATGATGAAATTTCTATTGAAGAAGCGGCAGAGGAACTTTTGGAAGACGAAGGCTGGACTGGAGAACGCATCCGTGGGGATTATGATCACTTGATGGAAAAAGTGAAAGAAATGGATGAGGTTGTAATGGCAGAGATTCAGAAAAGCCAGGGCGAATATAAGCCACTGGCTAAGGTAGAAGAACTGGAAGAGGCGAATTATAACATGATTGATAATGTACTTAACAATATGCCACTGAAGAAAGAACCTTATCTGGAATACTTTGCCACAGAATGTGATGAGTTCCATGATATGGGAGCTTATAAAAAAAGTACCGATGTTAATCAGATAGCTGCAGTCTATGAAAAATATAAGGAGAATCCAGAAACTGCGTATCTGGGATGCTCGATGGGAATTATCTATCGTGATCCGGAAGACAGTTACTACGATGATGCTGAATTTGCAATCGTAAAAGGAAATACAGTACTTGGAAATCTGATGGATGATGTTCAGTTTTATGGAGAGCTTGCACTGGTACGGGAAGGGATTGAGAAAATTCATGAAGCATTGCCGGACTACAAGTATGTACCGATGAGGGATGTTCGAGAAGCAATGTATCCAGAGAAGATGACCACAGAACAGCTGGCAGAGGCACTGGATGAGATTGCAGAAGCTTTTGATCCGTATGAGTATCGAGATAATGTGGAGCCGGGAGAAAATACGGTACAAGAGGTGATGTTGGATTTGCAGAGTGGCAATACACATTCTTATATTTCTTATCTGAAGAATATTGTAGACGAAGAATGCGACCTGTCTGTTCATGCAGGTGTATTGCTGGAAAGACTGAAAGCCTATGAACCGGAGATTCCAAAAGATATGGAGCCGATGGTGTATGTCAATTACTGTGAGAAAAGTGAGTTCATGAATCCACGATGCCAGAAGTTATCGGATTTGGATTCCAAGACCGCAGAACAGGACAAAGCATGGTATGCTGACAGAAATCCCAAAACCAATGAACCAACGACAACGGATCAGATGTTTTTTACCGTATATTATGCAGAAAAAAGCGACCAGATGCTGCATCATTTCAAAGGAAAAATAGATATTGGCACTGGAAACGGAGGTCTTCTCAGCCAGTTAAAGCTGCAGAATGAAATGAGACTGACGGATGAAAGCTGGATCAATTATCAGAAAGGTAAAGGGAGTGAAGAGTTCCAGAAATATATGGAAGATCTGACAGATATGCAGAATCATGTCTTGCCTTATCTGCAGAGCTTTTGTAGTCTGGAAGAAAAAGGAGTACAGGAACGCCGGGAACAGCAGGTAATGGCTAAGAAAGAGAGCAGAGCAATTGCTGTGACTGGTGTAGAAAAATCGGCAAATGTAAAAGATGCAGGGAAAGAGGAAAGGAAGTCTGTGCCACAGAAGAAGCCATCTATTCATGAACGGTTGGAAATAAATAAGAAGATTATTCAAGAAAAGCAGGGAAAAGATAAGCCGGAGAGAGGGGTTGATCTGGGTGTAAGATAAGAAAATATTAAGACTGGAAGTTACTGGTGAGGGTGACTTCTGGTCTTTTTTGATTAGATGAAGTGATGGAAAAAATTGCTTTTATGTGTACAGCTGAAAAAGGCAAAGAGGGGAATTGAATTTTGATGCAAAAGAAGATATAATTAGTTGCAACAAACTCGGAGACCAAGTGGACTTAGGAGGAATACAATGTTCGATATGACCAAAAAAACAGGGGCATTTCATAATATATACAAAACAGGAATAGGAGCAGAAACAGAAAAAAGAATACTGCATGAAGGAAATGAGTCAGGCGAAGGAACGATGCGGCGTTTTGAGGTGGCTCCTGGCATTCAAATTACCTATAACGATTTGAAAATGGACTCCTGTTTCCGCCCCATCCGATTTGAAAAAGACTTTTTGCAGATCAATCATTGTCTTGAGGGCTGCTATGAATGTGAACTGGAAGGTGGCTCAGTCAGCTTTTTAGGCGAAGGCGATCTTTGCGTGGATTACCTCTCCAAAGATAGACAGGTGTTCCTTGGCTCCCGTATCCCTCTGAAAAAATACCGAGGCATCACCGTACTGCTGGAAATGGAAACCGCGCAGCAAACCTTGGATCAGGGCTTTCAACAAGCTCATATCAGTTTGGAACAGATAAAAGAACGCCTGTGTTCAGATGGACGTTCCCTTATCATCAAATCTAAGCACGAAATCGACCATATTTTTAGCGAGCTTTACTCGGTGGACGAGCGTATCCAGGTTCCGTACTTTTGGATCAAGGTCATCGAATTGCTGCTGTTTTTAAGTCTCCTGGATGGCAGCGCAGTTTGTCGGCCGCAGCAGTTTTCTGCAGACATCTCCAAACGGACACAGGAGGTTTACCAGTACATTATAGAAAATCCCTTTACCAAAGATACCATTCAGGATCTGGCCTGTATGTTCGGACTGGCAGAGTCCAGCTTGAAAAGATGTTTCAAATCTATTGCCGGGGCATCCATTGGCACCTTTATCAAGACGAAACGCATGGAGACCGCTGCTGAATTGTTGGTTTCGGAGTCGGCTTTGAGCATCGGAGAGATCGGAAGTGTGGCGGGATATGAAAATCAAAGTAAATTTTCTGCCGCTTTCAAATCCGTTATGGGTGTAACGCCGCAGGCGTATCGACACAAATGCTGCTGACCTGATTGGAGCAAAATCCGACCCATTCGGTTATAGAATGTACCACTCTGGTATGCTATCATTATTGATGTGCCAATGGTGAGTACGCTGTGGAGCAGCCGCTGAACCGCGGCTGCTTTTTTTGGCCACTGGTTAGAATAAACTAACTAAAGATTGGAGGGATGTACTATGTGGATTGCGGGAGGGACCGCAAAAATAATTACCAAACGCATCATCAATTTTATTCTTGTTATTTGGGGCGTCGTTACACTCAGCTTCTGCCTGCAAGTTTTTACTGGGACCGATCCGGCAGAGATGATTGTCCGTAAGGTCAATGTCTTTGCAACAGAGGAACAGATCCAGGCTGTGCGAGAGGAGTTGGGACTGGACGCTTCTTTTCTGGAACGCTATGCAGACTACATCAAGGGTGTTCTGACCGGCGACCTTGGAACCGCGATCACGAACCGCCAGCCGGTCATCGAAAATATCAAGGACGCCCTCCCTGTGACTTGTATACTGGTAGTTATGGCAATGGCATGGGTCATCCTTTTTACGGTATTGATTGCCGCCATCTCTGTCATACGAAAAGGCGGGATTTTTGACAATGTCATGCGAATTATCTGCATCATTGGGATCTGTGTGCCGAGCTTTTGGCTGGCGCTGATCCTGCTGACCGCCTTTGCGGTTCAAATCCCCATTTTCAGTGTGATCTCGGACGGCAGTTTCAAATCTTTGATTTTGCCATCGGCAGCAATGGCGGTTCCTATTATCTGTATTGCGGCCAGGGTGCTGCGGGCGGCAGTGCTGAATGAACTCAAAAGTGACTATGTGACCTATGCCAGAGCAAGAGGGTTCTCCAATTCAAAGATCGTGTATGGCGAGGTGCTGAGAAATGCTCTCCCCGCAGCCATCACACTTTTCGCCCAATACTGTGCTGTGCTTTTTGGAACCTCCGCGTTGGTGGAGAGCGTTTTCTCCATCCAGGGACTTGGCATTTACCTGATGAAATCCTGCGAGAGTATGGACATCTATGGGATTTCCGGTTCCATCCTGGTGTGCGGCGTGTTGTTTGTCCTGTTCAACACCCTGGCGGATTTGCTTTCGAGTGCTATCTGCCCTGCGTATAGGAGGAAAGCGGTATGAAACGAAAAGGACAAATCATTGTTGGATTGGCTCTGATCCTGATTTTTATTCTTATGGCTCTGGCGGCCCCGCTACTGGCCCCAAATGATCCAAATGCCACAGACCTTGCGCTGAAAAATGCTCCGCCTTCTTCGGAGTACCCTCTTGGCTGTGACCAAATGGGCCGTTGCGAACTATCAAGACTTCTCTATGGAGCAAGGTACTCTATGGGGCTGACCATTCCGGTACTGATCGTACTGGCCGCCTTCGCGCTGTTCGTGGGATGCTATTCCAGTTATAAAGGTGGCCTGGTGGATGAAGTCATGCGGATACTTTGCGATATTCTCATGGCATTTCCACTCATCGTCATTGCAATGGCGTTGGTGTCAGCGGTGGATAATTCTGTGGCAAGTGTCATTATTGCCATCGGGATTTCTATGCTGGCGTGGTTTCTGCGGATGGTACGCTCTTATGCAAAAACTGAATGCGGAAAGGAATACATAGAGGCAGCCCGGATTTCCGGCGCTTCCGGCCTCCGCATTGTACTTCGCCACCTGATCCCAAATGTGTTTCCGCAGTTTGTGGTGTACTTCACCACTGGGATTGCCACAGCGATCATGTCGGTGTCCAGTTTTGCTTTCCTGGGCGTGGGGCTGATCGCCGGAACCCCGGAATGGGGTGCGATGCTCAATGAGGCCCGAAACAGTGTCTACTCAAACCCTGCGCTCTTGATTTATCCGGGCATCTGCCTCATCGTCTGCTGTGCAGGCTTCAACCTGCTGGGCGAGGGGCTGCGGGATGCCATTGGGAAGGAGGATGATATTCGTGTTGCTTGAGGTCAAAGACCTAAATATCTCTTTAGCCTCCGGGAAATGCGTGGCCGAACATATATCATTTCAGTTAGGCCAGGGGGAAATGCTCTCCATCGTTGGCAGCTCCGGTGCGGGAAAAACTACCATCTGCAAGGCAATTATGGGGCTGCTGGGAAACGCTTATCGTACTGATGGCGAAATCCTGTTCCAAGCGGAAAATTTGCTCAACCTGCCAGAACGAAAGCGGCAGGCTATCTATGGGAAAGAAATCTGCCTGATTATGCAGAACCCAATGACCGCCTTTAACCCGTCCATTCGAGTGGGGCGTCAGTTGGAAAAGACCTATTTGCTCCATCATGGAAAAACACCGAAGCAAGAAATGCAACGTCTATTTACTGGCATCTTGCAGAGGCTGGGGCTGGAAGATACCCAGCGGATTTTGAACAGCTATCCCTTCACACTGTCTGGCGGAATGCTCCAGCGGTTGATGATTGCGGCGGCGCTGATGTGCCAGCCATCCCTTTTGGTAGCGGATGAAGCGACCACGGCCATTGATGCCTGCAACCGGATCGGACTGATGCGGGAACTGAAAAGTTTCTGTAAAGATGGAATGTCTGTGCTGTTCGTGACCCATGACTTGCGCTCTGCCTCGGTTTCTGACCGCATCCTTGTGATGGATCGCGGACAGATTGTCGAACAGGGCAAGACAGAGCAGATACTAAACACCCCTAAAGAGGACTATACAAAATATCTGTTGAACGCCTGCCGGTTGGAAAGGAGGGAGATGTCTTGATTGAACTGAAAGAGGTTAGTTGTTCTTTTTCTGACGGCTTTGGCGGAAAAGGGCTGTTTACTGCTGTGTCCCCATTGAGCACCAATTTCAGTGATGGCGGCCGGTATGCAATCGTTGGAGAGTCCGGTTCGGGCAAAACAACGCTGGCGCGGATGATTGCGGGATTGCAGCGGCCAAGCGGCGGTTCCGTGTTTGTAGATGGCGCACCTGTCTATGGGCGGAAACGAGCCGGGAAAGAACATTTCAGGAAGGTGCAGATTATTCAGCAGAACTCCGCATCTGCCCTGGACCCCAAGATCCCGGTGGGGAAATCCATAGAGGAACCGCTGCATTGCTTTTTCCACATGGAGAAAGAAAAACGGCGGGAACGCTGCCGGAACTTGATGGAGCTTTGCAATCTATCACGGGACTACTATACCCGTCTTCCATCAGAACTGTCCGGCGGAGAACAAAAGCGGGTGGCAATCGCCAGGGCACTGGCCGCTGAGCCGCAATGCCTGATCTTCGATGAGGCCACCAATGGATTTGACTTACCGCTGCGGAAGAAAATCATTGATGAAATTATAGACCTGCAACAGCAGCTTGGTTTTACGCTGATTTTCATAACCCACGACATGGAGCTTGCAGTGGTCGTGGCGGACGAGATTTTTGTCATGCGAAATTCTAATCTGGTGGAGCGTGCCGCGTTCTCCGGTGATTATTCTGTATTTCACGACCCATACAGCAGGATGCTCTTGGAGGCAAGCGGTTTAGTGAACACTTCAACAGAATGGAATGATAAAACGAAAGAAAGGATTGATTTGAAATGAAACTGAAACGAATTGCCGCTATGCTCACGGCGGCGGTCATGGCGGTATCTCTGGCCGCCTGCGGAGGCAACACCGACACAAACACAGAGAGCAGCCAGAACCCGCAGGAGAACGCCGAGGCTCAGGCCGTACATTTGAATTTGGCGGAGAGCTGGGGCTTTGAGTATTTTTACACCATCATCACCCCGGAGGTGTCCTCCTCCGGTTACGACATCACCTACTATCTCACCAACTTCTACGATACCCTGTTTGAGTACAATTCCGAGGGCGAGGTCGTGGGCGTGCTGGCCGAAGATTGGTCCATGAGCGAGGATGGAAAAACCTATACCTTCCAGATCAAACAGGGCGTCAAGTTCTCTGATGGCTCTGACCTGACAGCCGAGGATGTAGCAAAGTCGATTTTGGCTGTGCCGGTCAACCTTGGCCAATACAACGGCTCTTATGGTCGCCTGTCCACGATCATTGAAGATGCGGTTGCCACCGATGAGTATACGGTGGAGCTGCACCTGACCCAGCCCTACTACAACACCCTCCGGGAACTGTGCCTTGCCAACCCCTTCGGCATCGTGTCCAGCGAGCAGTTTAATGATGATTTGACTGCCAAACAGGAGAGTTTCCGCAGCGCCACTTATGGAACCGGCCCCTATATGTACGCTGGGGACAATGACGGGCAGACATGGAACTTCGTCCGCAATCCCAATTACTGGGGAGAAGCACCTGAAGTAGATAGCTTCTCTATCAAGTACATCCCCGACAACGATGCCAAAATTTTAGCCATGCAGAATGGTGAGGTGGACTTCCTCTCCGGTATTAAGAATGTCTCTGCTGAGAGCTATGCTCAGATGGAGCAGACGGATGGATATGGCGCTCAAGTCGATGAAAAGTCTTTGCAGACTTACTATGTAGGCTATAACCTGAGCAGTGAGATTTTTGGCGACCAGGTAGTTCGTGAAGCCATTTCTTCCGCCATTGATAAGGATGCCGTAGTAGACAATATCTACGGTGGCCTGTTCGACAAGGCAGATACGTTCTTTTCCCGTGACCTACCCTACTGCGATGTGGATCAGACGGTGTACGGCTTTGACCTGGATCACGCCAATCAAATCTTGGATGAGGCTGGCTATGTAGATACTGATGGAGATGGCATCCGTGAGAAGGATGGAGTCAAACTGTCTGCCACTTTCCTGTATCAAACCGGCACCGCCTCTGATGATAATATGGTTGTCTACATCTGCGACCAGGCCAGCAAGATCGGCATTGAGCTGACCCCGCAATCTGCGCAAATGATGGACTGGTATGGCATGATCCAGAGCGGTGACTATGGCCTGACCATCTTCAAGACCCAGGGCGGCTACTATGATCCGGCTATGGTCATTACCAATATCAACCCGTCTACCTCTATGGACCCCATCCTCATGCAGATCGGGGCGTCCCAGCCGGAGCTGGCGGCGCTGGTGGACGAACTGGACTCTGCTACTGATGAGGGCCGTATTCAGGAAATTTACAACACCATCCTGACTACTATGGCAGACCAGTGCCTGACTACACCGCTGATTTATACCCGACAGCTTGCCATTTACAGCAATGCGGTAGCAAGCTATACCTTTCCTACCGATGCCAGCTTTACTTCCGTTCAGAATATCCATCTGAATTAAGCCTTTCAAATTAACTGATAAAAGGAGCAGGCCCATCCATTCGGCCTGCTCCTTTCGCTTGGCCTGATTGGAGTATAACATACCCGATAGGTCGTAGACGATGCCAAACAAAAGAAGTACACTTAAATCAAAGGTTAGCAACAACTAATCAAAGAATTGATAAGGAGGTCTTGTATCCATGAAACAAAAATCCGGCGGGATCAAACGGTTGATGGAGTTCACGGGAAAACACCGTGGGCTGCTCACTGTTTCCCGCATCCTATCCGGCATCAGTTCGGTCTTTATCCTTGGACCGTTCCTCTGCGTTTACTTTGCAGCGCGTGACTTGGTGGGCGTATTTGCCGGGACGCCGTTAGACACGAACAGCCTTGTCCGCTGGGGCCTGCTTGCCCTGGGACTGGAATTGATCGGTCTGGTCCTTTACTTTTCGGCGCTGCTCTGCTCTCATGTAGTGGCATTTCACACGGAGAAAAACCTAAAGATGGCAGCGTTGAAACATTTGGCGAAGATGCCGATGGGGTACTTTGACGCCAATCCCAGCGGAAAACTTCGGAAGATTATTGACGACAACAGTTTTCAGACTGAGACTTTCATCGCTCACCAGCTTCCCGACTTGGTGGGGGCACAGGTCACAATGATTGTGAGTCTGGTGCTGATGCTGGTCTTTGACTGGCGAGTAGGTATCCCGCTCCTGCTGCTCTTTGGCATCGGTTTCTTTTTGCAGGGGTCCCTCATGGGGAAGGACAGCATGAAATTCATGCAGACCTACCAGGACTCTCTGGAAACGATGAACCATGAGGCTGTGGAGTACATCCGGGGCATTTCGGTAGTCAAGGTGTTCGGACAGACAGTGCAATCTATCACCAAGTTTAATGACGCTATCAAATCTTACCGGAAGTTTGCTCTGGCCTACACGATGTCCTGCAAAAAGGGAATGGTGGCGTTTAACTCAGTCATCAATTCCAGCTTCCTGGTACTGGTGCCTACGGCGCTTATTATCGGGTTCGTTTCCAATGATCTGATCGGCTTTATGCAGAGTTTTCTGTTCTATGTGATTTTCTCTCCTGCCTGTGCAGTTATGCTTAACAAGATCATGTATATGACTAGCTACAAGATGCAGGCTGAGGAGTCCATGCGCCGCATCGACATGATCTTGACTGCCGAACCGCAGGCGGAGACTTCTGTACCAAAACATCCAAAGACTTACGATGTCTCCTTTGAGGATGTGACCTTCGCATACGAAAATATGGATCATCCGGCGGTATCCCATTTGAGCTTTACAGCCAAAGCAGGAACAACTACCGCATTGGTCGGGCATTCCGGCTCTGGCAAAAGTACAACGGCCAGCCTGATCCCCCGCTTCTATGATGTGCAGCAGGGATCGATCAAGATAGGTAGTATGGACATTCGGGAAATTCCCCATGCTGACCTGATGAAGATGGTTGCTTTTGTATTTCAGGACCCCAAATTGTTTAAGGACACCCTTCTGGAAAACATCCGGGCAGGCAGACCTTCCGCCACACGGGATGAGGTCTTGCAGGCGGCGCATCTGGCCCAGTGCGATGATATTCTGAAAAAATTCCCGGATGGCATCGACACTGTGGTAGGTAGTAAGGGAGTGTATCTTTCCGGCGGCGAAACACAGCGCATTGCGATTGCACGCGCTATTTTGAAAGACGCCCCCATCGTGGTGTTAGATGAGGCGACTGCCTACGCTGACCCGGAGAACGAACAGCAGATCCAGAAAGCCTTTGAGGGGCTGGTCAAGGGCAAGACGGTCATTATGATCGCACACCGGCTCTCCACCATTCAGGACGCTGATCTCATTCTGGTAATGAAGCAGGGTGAATTGGTGGAAAG
>SKEE01001564.1_pt1 | contig 18256 bp, 16 predicted proteins | sample 4826661 | NCBI WGS metagenome assembly SKEE01 (sample SAMN11008817, study PRJNA524170) | human gut metagenome | biome: Human fecal sample; material: Feces; isolation source: fecal sample from pouch patient p20 | host: Homo sapiens | place: Israel: Tel-Aviv | collected 2016-11-14
GGCATAAGCTATGGCATTGCTGGAAGTAAATCATTTAAATATTTCATTCGGCGGTCTTCATGCAGTGGATGATTTCCATGTCTCCATCGAGAAAGGACAGCTTTATGGTCTAATCGGTCCGAATGGTGCCGGTAAGACTACAATCTTTAACCTTCTTACAGGTGTGTATAAGCCGGACGAGGGAATCATCAATCTGGACGGACAGGATATTACCGGAAAGAGTACCATTGATATCAACAAGGCGGGAATCGCCAGAACCTTCCAGAATATCCGTCTGTTTCATCAGATGAGTGTGCTGGACAATGTAAAGGCAGGACTTCATAATCATGATAAATACAGCCTTTTTACAAGTATTGTTCATACACCGAAGTATTTTAAGGTTGAGAAAGAGATGAACGAGGAAGCTATGAAGCTTCTGAAGGTATTTGACCTTGACAAAGAGGCAGACATTCTTGCATCCAACCTTCCTTATGGTAAGCAGAGAAAGCTGGAGATCGCCAGAGCACTGGCAACCAAACCGAAGCTTCTTCTGCTGGATGAGCCGGCTGCCGGTATGAACCCTAATGAAACTGAGGAACTGATGGATACCATCCGTTTCGTTCGCGATAACTTTGATATGACAATCCTTCTGATCGAGCATGATATGAAGCTGGTTTCCGGTATCTGCGAGGAACTGACTGTACTGAATTTCGGTCATGTTCTGAGACAGGGAAAGACTTCCGATGTGCTTCATGATCCGGAGGTTATCAAGGCGTATCTTGGAGAATAGGAGGAGAGACAGATGGCATTACTGGAAGTACAGGACATACAGGTTTATTACGGAATGATTCAGGCATTGAAGGGTGTTTCTTTCTCTGTAAATGAGGGAGAGGTTATTGCTCTGATCGGTGCCAATGGTGCAGGTAAAACAACTACCCTGCATACAGTAACCGGTCTTCTTCGTGCGAAATCAGGCCATATTATTTATGATGGTCAGGATATTACCAAGGTTCCGGCACATAAAATCGTAACCATGGGTATGGCACATGTTCCGGAGGGAAGACGTGTGTTTGCGAATATGACGGTTCTGCAGAATCTGAAGATGGGTGCGTTTACCAGATCGGATAAGAATGAGATCGAGTCTACCATTGAGATGATCTATAAGCGTTTCCCGAGATTGAAGGAGCGTCAGAATCAGACCGCAGGTACGCTGAGCGGTGGTGAGCAGCAGATGCTTGCCATGGGACGTGCGCTGATGAGCCAGCCGAAGATCATCCTGATGGATGAGCCGTCCATGGGTCTTTCACCAATCTTTGTGAATGAGATTTTTGATATTATCAAGTCGGTCAGTGAGAGTGGTACAACGGTTCTTCTGGTTGAGCAGAATGCGAAGAAGGCTCTTTCTATCGCAGACAGAGCTTATGTTCTGGAGACCGGAAGGATTACACTGGAAGGTAAGGCGAGTGATCTTCTGCATGATGAGTCTGTGCAGAAGGCTTATCTTGGAGAATAAAAAAAGAATTTAGCCACAGAGTGTGTTTTGTGGTAAAATAAGGATATAGATATCAGGGTCAAAATGTTTTTTGACCCTGATGCTGTATATGTCCGGTAAGGAGGGATTTTTTATGGAGAATTTTGTAATTACTATTGCGAGACAGTATGGAAGCGGCGGACGTACCGTTGGAAAAATGCTTGCAGAGAGACTTGGAGTTTCTTTCTATGATAAACAGATTATCCAGATGGCTTCCGATGAGAGTGGAATTGATGTGAAGCTTTTTGGACAGGTGGAGGAAGGCTCCAGTGTGAAGACATCTTTGTTTAATAAGACTGGATTATATAAAGGTGAATTGATTGCACCGGATCAGAAGGGATTTGTTTCTGATGAGAATATTTTTAATTATCAGGCGAAGGTTGCGACGGATCTGGCTGAGAAGGAACCCTGTGTGATCGTTGGGCGTTGTGTGAATTATGTTTTTAAGGACAGACCGAATACTCTGAGAGTGTTTGTGCATGCGCCGTGGGATTTTCGTATGGAGCAGTCACAGGCGAAGATCAGTGGAAGTGATGAGGAGATTGAGAAGTTTCTTCGTAAGGATGATAAGCGAAAACAGGATTACTACCGGAAATTTGCCGGTGGAGACTGGAGTGATGCGACGAATTATGATCTTTGTCTGAATGCCGGAAAGCTGGGATTTGAGAAGTGTGTGGATGCGATTGTGGCACAGATGGAAGTTATGGGAATTAAATAGTGGATATTGAAAGGCAGTCTCTTTTTAGAGGCTGCCTTTTTTGATTTTATTCTGGTATTCTTTGAGTGTTTCTTCATAACCCATGTCGCTTAGTTCGTAGAAGTGTTCTCCCTGGATTTCAGATGGGAGATATTGCTGGTCCACGTAGTGGTTTGGGTAGTCGTGGGCGTATTTGTAGCCGATGCCGTGACCCAGTTTTTCGTGTCCGCCGTAGTGGGCGTCCTGGAGGTGTGCAGGGACTGTGGTTTTGGTGCGTTTGACGGAGTCCATGGCTGCGAAGATGGCGTTTACTGCGGAGTTACTTTTGGGGGCGCATGCCATGTAGGTGACTGCCTGGGAGAGGATGATCTGAGCTTCGGGCATGCCGACGCGTTCGACTGCCTGGGCGGCAGCGACTGCTACGCAGAGGGCCTGGGGATCGGCGTTTCCGATATCTTCGGAGGCGAGGATTATGATTCTTCGGGCAATGAATTTGACATCTTCTCCGGCGTAGAGCATTTTGGCAAGGTAGTAGACGGCTGCGTCAGGGTCAGAGCCTCGCATGCTTTTGATGAAGGCGGAGATGATGTCATAGTGGTTATCTCCGTTTTTATCGTAGCGGACCACGCGTTTCTGGATACACTGGGAGGCGACGTCCAGGGTGATATGGATGAGTCCGTCTTCACTTCTTGGAGTAGTGAGGATGCCCAGTTCTATTGCATTGAGGGCGTTTCTGGCATCACCGCCTGCCATGTCTGCGAGGAAGTCGAGGGCGTCTTCGTCTATCGTAGCTTTGTAGTTTCCCATTCCTTTTGTCTTGTCGTTGACTGCGCGGAGGATGAGTTCTTTGACTTCGGAAATTTCCAGAGATTTCAGTTCGAAGATGATGGAGCGGGAGATTAAAGCGGCGTTGACTTCAAAGTATGGATTCTCTGTGGTTGCACCGATGAGGATGATGGTTCCGTCTTCTACAAATGGGAGAAGATAGTCCTGCTGGCCTTTGTTGAAACGGTGAATCTCGTCTATGAAGAGAATAGTTTTCTTTCCGTACATGCCGAGGTTCTGCTGTGCTTCTTGGACAACGGCTTCCATGTCTTTTTTGCCTGCTACGGTGGCGTTGATCTGGGTAAATTCTGCGCTTGTGGTGTTGGCAATGACTTTGGCGAGTGTTGTTTTTCCTGTTCCGGGTGGTCCGTAGAAGATGACGGAGGTCAGTTTATCTGCTTTGATAGCTCTGTAGAGTAAGGTGTTTTTTCCGATGATGTGCTGCTGGCCTACGACTTCGTCAAGTGTGGTCGGGCGCAGTCTGGATGCAAGAGGGGACTCCTGATCCAGTGTTTTTGATTTTGCGTATTCAAATAAATCCATAATTTTCTCCATAAATAATTAAATACTGGTGATAAATATAAGAACATATATTTGCTTTAGTATAACGTATCCGGGAATCTTTGTAAAGATTGTGCAGAGGGTATAGAGAAGGAGGGGCTTTATAAAAGCTCCTCCATTATTTTTGCGTAGATTTCCTGGTAATGGGTGGACCATTTTTTACAGATGGACTGTGCCGCTTCCAGGCTGGGAGCGGCGATGTTCAGGTCGATGAGGGAGTTTCCTTTTTCGATGAGCTGGCATCTTACGGAGTAGGTTCCCTGTTTGGTGATATAGTAGTCGGCAGGAGTGACGATTCGCTCCTGGGCTTTGAATCCGGTGGATTTCAGGTATTCTTTGACTTCTTTTTTGATTTCAGAAGAAACATCCTGCTGGAAAAAGGAGAGGGTTTTTCTGCCGTCTTCAGTGATACGGTAGTGTGAGGTGTTGGAACGGATATCCATACTGATCAGATCTGCCTCTACCAGCTCGGAGATTGCCTGCTGCAGATGAAAATAGTTGGTGTATTCCCGGTCCAGGATGAACTCTGAGATCTGTGAATTGGTCAGAGTATCTTCTGTATTCTGAAGCATGTATAACACGATTAATTTGTAAATAGTGAATGGTGTTGACAATGTTGTTTTCCCTCCTTTAAATAACAGGGTTGGATGAGGCGTTGGTAAAAACGGCTTATATGGTATAAAGCTTTCCCTGATAGTGTTGTCCTTCTTTCATGCGATGGTGCAGGAGATTGAGGACTTCGCGTTTGCGGCTGGCCCAGAGTGGGGCGATCAGCAGGTCTTTGGGACCGTCTCCGGTGATGCGGTGGATCACGATGTCGGGACGGAGATGTTCGAGGCAGTCGATGAGAAGGGAAAGATATTCCTCCCTTTCGTAAGTGCGGAACAGTCCGTTTCTGTAATCCGTCGCCAGGTCGGTGCCCTGAAGAACGTGGAGTAACTGAAGTTTGATTCCCTGGATGTCCATCTGGTTCAGGTATTTCATGGTCGCAAGGATGTCCTCACTGCTCTCACCGGGCAGACCGAGGATGGTGTGGACGATCACTTCTATGCCTTCGCGCCGCAGATTGGTGACTGCCTCATGAAAACATGAGAGAGGGTATCCTCTGCGGATGTAGCGGGCTGTGGATTCGTGGATGGTCTGGAGTCCGAGTTCGACCCACACGGGTTTCTGACTGTTCAGGCGGGACAGAAGTTCGACGATTTCCGGGCTGAGGCAGTCGGGTCTGGTGCCGATGGAAAGTGCGACCACTTTAGGATGAGAGATTGCTTCTGTGAAAATTTTCTCCAGATAGTCGACCGGAGCGTAAGTGTTTGTATATGCCTGAAAATAGGCGATATATTTGTGTATCGGTCTTTTCTGTGAGAGAATGGCAATCTGGCTTTCAATCTGGTCAGTGATGGAAAGTGCCGCGTCTGCGGCGAAGTCACCGCTGCCTCCTGCGCTGCAGAAGATGCAGCCACGGGTTCCGATCCTGCCGTCACGGTTGGGACAGGACATGCCGCCGTTTAGTGTGACTTTGTAAACTTTTTCGCCGAAGCGTTCTCTTAACATATAGTCGAGAGAGTGGTAGGGTTTTTCGCCCCATTTTGTTATAGGTTGTGTCATATTATTTTTCAGGCTCATATGCCTGCTGGCATACTGGTTATGCGTTGGTATTGTGAGTAGTTTCTGAGTCGGTTTCTGAGACTGCGGTATCTGCCGGTGTGCCGGGTTCCTCTGCTGTGGCTGTTGTTTCGGCAGATGCAGGAATATTATTTTCAGCTATGGCTGCAGTGTCTGTGGTTTCTTCTGTGGCTACATCTTTCGGGATGTAGTTATCGAAGATTTTTACTAGGAAATGTCCGTTGATAAATGCTTCCAGTGCAAATCCCATCAGGATCAGCAGCATGATCACAGTTGACTGTACACGGAAACTCTGGATCAGAAATACGGCTGCAGGTGCGATCGTGATGACTGCCATCAGAATGGTGTATGGAAGGTGGCGGATTGCCATCAGGAGGGCATTGCGGAAGGTATTTTTGATGGAGTTATAAAATTTGGCAAGTACCGGATAGATGTAAAGGAAAATGATCAGGTACAGGAAGCCGAGTGCAATGAGAAGAATGTACATCACCTGTGACATGGAACCTGTCATGTTGCTGACGATGTTCAGGTCAAGGTAGAGAACAGCTCCGCCTGCAAGCATGATCAGGTTGATGATGGTTGCCTGTTTGAAGTTCTGTTTAAAGGACTTGAAAAAACTTTTGATGATATAGGATTCTTCATTGCGGGCCATTTTCAGGGTGACATAGTGGAGTGCGGTCAGTGACGCACCGATAGTTACAATGGGGAGACAACAGATCAGAAAGACCACATTGAGCATAATGAGGTCAGCCACGCGTCCCATGACGGTGAAGAATTTGTTGTCCATGTTAAAAAATCTGTCCATTCGTTAGGCTACTCCTTTGTAGATATAGTGTGATTGATGCGCAGCAGTAATTCGGTTATGAGCAAGCAGCGAAGCGGATGCTTTTATCCGCTTGACCGGGATTGTTATGGTAAAGTGAATTGCTGATATAAACTGTGAACGGTCCTGTCACGGAAAATTTGCGCAAGGTTTATATACTAGTATAACGAATCGGGCAGGAAAAAGCAAATCTTTTATGTGACCAGGAGCTGGTCTGCGGTAACGAAGGTGTAGCCTTTTCGGGTAAAAATATCTGCAATCTGCAAGGCTGCATCTACGGAAGTCTGGTAGCCGTCGTGCATCAGGATGATGGAGCCGTCGTGGACTTCTTTTTCTGCAATGGAGAGGATGCTGGGGATGCTTTTGCTTTTCCAGTCCAGGGTGTCCACATCCCAGAAGACGGGGAGCATGGTGACGGAGAGTTCCATGTCTTTGATCCATGCACCGAAGGGTGGACGGACGTAGGAGGGGTAGGTGCCAGTGACTTCGTAGATGCGGTTGTTTGTTTTTTCGATTTCCAGGCGAGCCTTTGGGACAGAGATTTTGTCAAGCTGGACGTGATCCCAGGTGTGATTGCCGATTAGGTGGCCGTCCTTTTGCATCTGCTGAAGGATGCCTTCATTTCCTTCGATGTTTTCTCCGACAAGGAAGAAAGAGGCATGGATGTTTCGTTCCCGCAGGCCGTCCAGAAGGAGAGGCGTGTAGGTTGCGTTGGGACCGTCATCGAAGGTGAGGGCGATCCTGGGAGATTCTTTTGCAGAGATAGTTGTTATGTCTGTGATTTTTGAAGTGGATGAGGGGGTTGCAGGATTTTTCAGGAGTAAGGCAGTATTTTGCGGAGGGATATTCAGGGACTGGCTGACCAGTGAGAGCATGCCGGGACCTGCGAGTGTGGTGAGAAAGCGGGTTCGTCTGCCTGTATCTGAGAGAAAGAGGGATAAAATTATGCAGGATGACAGAGCAAAAATCAGGATTCGTTTTATAATATTCATGATAAGAGATACTCCTTATATATTATAGCAATCCTCGTAAATAATGCATTTAAGACAGTTCAGCAGGATTTCACCCTCTGATGGACTGAATTAAGATGCGTTATTTTAGAGGATCGCTATAATTAAGTCTGGGGGAAAATGGCAGGAACATGGTATGTGTAAACAGTAACACTCTGCTATAGTATATGAAAAAAAGAAAGCAAAACATACCGATTTATTGAAGGCGAGATCCACGCACTGGTAAAAGAAGTGAAACTGAATACCGTACAGGAGGCAATTGATAATAAGCTTGCCTATGTTACTGAGGACAGAAAAGGAAACGGGCTGATTCTTTCCAAGTCAATTAAGATGAATACATCGCTTGCGAATATGAAGGGAATCAGTAACGGACAGGTGATCGATGCGGATAAAGAGTATGCGGTTGCAGAAGAGTACCGGAAAAAACTGAAGACCAAATGTCCGTCTGTGGAGCAGAATGTAGGAAACTTAAGTGGTGGTAACCAGCAGAAAGTTCTTCTGGCGAAATGGATGTTCGCAGAGCCGGATATTCTGATCCTGGATGAGCCTACCCGTGGTATTGATGTTGGTGCCAAGTACGGAATTTACTGTATTATTAACGATCTGGTGGCAGCAGGTAAATCTGTTATCATGATTTCTTCTGAACTTCCGGAGGTACTGGGAATGTCAGACAGAATTTATATCATGAATGAAGGTAAGTTTGTGGGTGAGGTCAGCAAAGAGGAAGCTACTTCGGAACTGATCATGTCCAGGATCGTGAAATCAGGAAAAGGAGCGTAAGGAAGATGGAGAAAAAGCTTAGTTTTTCAGAGGTATTAAAGAAATATATCATGGTAATCGTACTGATTCTGGTAGTCATCATGTTTACAGTGAACACCAAGGGTGTTATGCTTCTGCCGCAGAACGTGAATAACCTTGTAGCGCAGAATGCTTATGTATTTATTCTTGCAACCGGTATGTTGTTCTGTATTTTAACCGGTGGTAATATCGACCTTTCTGTTGGTTCGGTTGTATGTTTTGTGGCTGCTGTTGGCGGTACAGCGATCAAGATGGTTCTGATCTGTGCAGTTGTTCTTGCTTTTATGTTCCGTCTGGCTCAGTATAAGGGTATTCCGAATTCTCTGGTATGGGTTGCTGTTATTATCGCGATTTATACATATGTGGCTTCCAAAACAACGACAGGTCGTTATTTCTATGCAGTTGGCGGTAATGAGAAGGCTACGAAGCTTTCCGGTATCAATACAAATAAAGTTTATTTCCTGGCTTATTTGAATATGGGTCTTCTGGTAGCTATCGCAGGTATGGTTACTATGGCCCGTCTGAATTCTGCTAACCCGCAGGCTGGTACGAACTTCGAGATGGATGCCATTGGTTCCTGTTTCATTGGTGGTGCTTCTGCTTATGGTGGAACTGGTACGGTTCCGGGAGTTATTATTGGTGCTCTTTTAATGGGTGTCCTGAACTTAGGTATGAGTATCATGGGTATTGACCAGAATATTCAGAAGGTTGTTAAGGGTCTTGTTTTGCTGGCAGCGGTTATCTTTGATGTTGTAAGTAAGAGAAAATCATTTATCGTAAAATAAAAATTTGTATTCCTCCTTGAAACAAAAATTTTTACAGGGCTTGCTGAAAATGCAGGCTCTGTTTTTTGCGTAAAATGGGGTTGTGGAATGGCAGGGGATGGAAGTATAATGGGAGGGAAAGATTTTTACGAAATGAGGAGAATTTAGTTATGAAATACAGTTCAGTATTGGATTTACATACACATACAGTTGCCAGTGGTCATGCATATTGCTCTCTGAGAGAGATGGCGAAGGCGGCAGCGGATAAGGGGCTGGAGCTTCTGGGGATTACGGAACATGCACCGAGTATGCCGGGAACCTGCCATAAGTTTTATTTTCACAATCTTAAGGTTGTGCCGAGGGAGATGTACGGGATTCAGCTTCTGCTGGGTTCTGAGGTGAATATTCTGGATGCGCAGGGAACTGTGGATCTGGGGCAGCAGACGCTTTCCGGTATGGATGTGGTGATCGCGAGTCTGCATACTCCTTGTATGAAGCCTGCATCCAGAAATGAGAATACGGAGGCTTATCTGAATGCGATGAAGAATCCTTATGTGAATATTATCGGGCATCCGGATGATGGAAGATATGAGATTGATTATGAGGCTCTGATTCAGGGGGCGAAGGAATACGGGAAGGTTCTTGAGTTGAACAATCATTCTATGGAGCCGGAGTGTACCCGTGAGAATGCGGTGGAGAATGACACAGTGATGCTGAATCTGTGTAAGAAATATCAGGTTCCGGTTGTGATGGACAGTGATGCGCATTTTGACCTGCTGATCGGAGAGTTTGATCTGGCGAGAGAGCTGCTGACAAAGCTGGATTTTCCGGAGGAGCTGGTGCTGAACCGGTCTGTGGATGCGATAAGGAAATATGTGAATCGTAAGTTTTAGGAGAAATTAAATTTGCGGTAACGGGGAATGTTTGAGAAAAAACTCGAAAAGGTGAGGGCTTTTTTGATGAACAGGAAAAGAAAAATAAATAGAAAATATATGCAGATGCAGACAGTGGGTGTGTTTTTGCTCACGCTTGTTGTTGTACTGGCAGTGACCTGGGAGATTAATCTGAATCAGGTGAAGCGGGAGAAACTGAAGGCATCTTATACAGCGGAGTCGACGGTGAGCCGGGTGGAGTCTCAGTTGAGTAAGTATCTGACGGAATCTGATATGGTAAAGAGGATGCTGGAAAAGGGTTATACGCTGGATAAGAAGCGGTTTGACAGTCTGGCTGAGCTGATGCAGGAGAATGAGGATGTGATAGAGGCCAGGGAGCTGGCTGAGGATGGTGTGGTATCACAGATTTACCCGATGGAGGGAAATGAAGCTGCAATGGGGCTGGATATGCTGGAGAATCCGGCGCGAAAGAAGGAAGCGCGGCTTGCCATGGAGAGTGGCCAGTATACGATTGCAGGACCTTATGAGTTGATACAGGGAGAAATGGGAGCTCTTCTTTTTGACCCGGTCTATATGACGGATGAGAACGGGGAAAAGAAGTTCTGGGGTTTTTCCATTCTGGTTATGAACTGGGGTAATTTTCTCAGGGAAGTGGAGCTGAACAAGCTGGAAGAGGCCGGATATGATTTCCAGATCTGGAAAAAGGATCTGTATACAGGGGAGAAAATTGTTATTGATGAGAGTGAGAAGCTGGACCTGAAGAATTCTCTGGAGGTTGTCTGCACAGTGCCGAATGATACCTGGTATTTTGAGATTGTGCCGGAGAATGGGTGGATATCGGTTGCTCAGGGGATTTTCGGAGCGGTGCTCTCTGTGTCGGTGGCTGTACTGATGTCGGTCGGTTACTGGCAGTATAAGATGAGGCGTTATAAAGATGTACGTCATGAAGAAGAACTGGAACGCTCTGCGAGGGAAGCGAGGAGGGCAAATGAAGCAAAAACGCGTTTTCTCTTCAATATGAGTCATGATATCCGGACACCGATGAATGCGATCATAGGTTTTTCGGATCTTCTGGAAAAGCATCTGGATGACCGGCAGAGAGCGGTTGATTATATCCGTAAGATTCAACATTCCAGCTCGTTTCTGCTGTCTCTGATCAATTATGTACTTGAGATGGCTCGGATTGAGAGTGGTAAGGCAACGCTGAAAACAGAGACAGGATGCCTGAAAACGTTGGTGGATACTTTGCAGGATGTCTTTGAACCTTCGGTTGAAGAGAAGCATTTGAGTTATAATTGTGAGCTGGATGTGGAACATGAATATGTGTACTGTGATAAGACGAAGGTCAGGGAGATTCTTCTGAATGTGATCAGTAATTCTGTGAAATATACACCGGAGGGTGGAAGGATTGAGATAAGGATTTCAGAGGAATCCGGGATGCAGATGGAAGATAGGACAGGCGTTTTGAAAGACGGGGAGCTTGTTTATAAATTTGTGATTGAGGATACGGGGATTGGAATGAGCGAGGAGTATCTTCCGCATATTTTTGAAGAGTTTACCCGTGAGCGTACCAGTACGGAGAGCAAGGTAGTGGGAACCGGTCTTGGGCTTCCGATCGTAAAGGCTTTGGTTGACCTGATGGGAGGAAAGATTGAGGTCAGCAGTAAGCTGGGAGAAGGAACGAAGACGACGATTCTTCTGCCTCTTACTCCGTCTGAGAAAAAGCAGCCGGATGGAAAGCAGAAGCAGGAGGAAAAGGACAGACTGCTGGAGCTGCTGAAGGGAAAACGGGTACTTCTTGCGGAGGACAATGAACTGAATGCGGAGATTGCTGTTACGATACTGGAGGAAGATGGTCTGAAAGTAGAGTGGGCGAGGGATGGAGTGCAATGTCTGGATATTTTGAAAAAGATGCCGGAGGACTATTACGATGTGATCCTGATGGATATTCAGATGCCGAATATGGATGGATATGAGGCGACAAGACGAATCCGCTGCATACAGAACGCACGGTCCGCAGTTCCGATCGTGGCGATGACTGCCAATGCTTTTGATGAGAATAAAAAGAAGGCGTATGATGCCGGAATGAATGGTTATATCGCGAAACCGATCGATGCAAAAGTAGTATTTTCAACGCTTGGAGAGATTCTCCTGTGAAAACCTGAAAATTTATGATTTCTTTCTGCTCAAATGCTTGCTTCTCATGTTTTAACGTGGTAAAATATCACTGTTAGAAATATGATACGGACATTCTAAATACAAATGTTCGCCCAGTGAAGAATTGAAGAACAGAGTTCTAAAGGAGCAGGAAAATGAGTAAAAAGATCAGAACAGAGGCTGTGGATCAGCTTTTTGAAGCGATTCTTTGCCTGAAGGATAAAGAAGAATGTTATACTTTCTTTGAGGATGTATGCACAATCAATGAACTTCTTTCCTTATCACAGCGTTTTGAGGTTGCCAAGATGCTGATGGACAAAAGAACATACCTTGACATTTCAGAAAAGACCGGAGCTTCCACTGCAACGATCAGTCGTGTGAATCGTTCATTAAATTATGGAAACGATGGTTATGAGATGGTATTCTCCAGAATGGCAGAGAAGGAAGCTAAGAGCGAATAAGATACAGATGATGAAAGGGACAGGTGAAAATTGCCTGTCCTTTTTCTGTCAGGAGGGACGCGCAGAAAAATAGTTTCTTTCATATGCGGTTTCGGACACTAAGATATTCTAAGCCGCCAAAAATCTGCTAAAAGCATGAGTAAAATGACACAAACTCGCCTACGGCTCAGACAGTGTGTCATTTTACTCATAACGCAGATTTTTGCCGGCTAAGAATATCTAAGTATCCTGCAAATGCATATGAAAGAAACTATTTTTCTGTGCTGAATATTGAATCTGTGAAAAGAGATTGAAGTTTTGTTTTTTATGTTACAATAAAAAAGGAAACGGGTACCCCGCTTGCAATATTGGAAAGGAATAGTAGCATTATAATCGGAGTAAATAATCATGAAAAAAAAGAAACCCAAAATAGAATTACGTTATTATTATATGCCAGCCGGAAGCCCAATCCTGCCGCTTCTTGGAGAACGCTGGGTATTGAATTACGGAACGGGAGTGGATGATCTGCATTTTCATAATTTCATGGAAATTGGCTTCTGTTATTACGGTGAGGGAATTCTTACCCTGAATGAGGAGAAGAGGTCTTTTTCAGGACGGGAGTTTTCTGTGATTCCGGAGAAGTTTCCTCATACGACGAACAGCAGGGAGAATACAGTCTGTAAATGGGAATATCTGTTTATTGACGTGGAGGGTTTTCTGAGAAAAAACTGCGAGACACCAATGCTGGCAGAGAAAATGATACGCAGAATTAATTCCAGGGCATTGTTTATGAAGGAAGAAGAGCAGCCGTTTATGGCAGAGTGCATTCGTAAGATCATGGATATCATGCGTAATGAGGAGGAGTTTTATCTGCAGGAGGCAGCGGGACTTCTGATGTCTCTGCTGGTGCAGATCGCCAGACTGAACGGAACGCCGGAGCAGGAGATGATTTATGAGGAACAGAGCAGGAGTATGAGGATCATTTCGGATACTCTGGATTATATTTCTGATCATTACCGGGAGAATATTAAGATTGCGCGGTTATCGGAGAACTGTCATCTGAGCGAATCTCATTTCAGGAGGCTTTTTTCAAAATATGTACATATGAGTCCGGCAGAGTATGTGAATCTGGTAAGGATACGGACTGCATGTGAATATCTGAAGAAAACGGATAAGTCCGTTGCAGATATCGCAGCGGAGTGTGGATTTGCAGCGGATTCTACGTTTAACAGAAATTTTCGGAAAATGGTTGGGATGTCACCTGCCGAGTGGAGAAAACGGGGAGAGAATTATGAACAGCAGCTTCTTAAATTTGATATTCGGACAGAAGAAGGATGGTAGTAAGTAAATCGGCAGGTCTGATGGTATAGATGCAAAAATTGAGTGTAGGATAGATTTGCATAAAGGTCGAAAATAAGTATTATATAGTTGAATATGCAAACTACAGGAAAAATGATAATGCTATAATCGGGATTACAAAGGGAAGCAAAAACTACAAAACATGAACGATGAGGAGGAACAGGATGAAGACATTTGACTATTCACTGGTAAGAGATCCGCAGTATTTCTGCGATAACCGAATGGAAGCTCATTCAGACCATGTATATTATAAAAATGCAGAAGAAATGCAGGCTGCTGTACAGGAAGGCGGAGATACTTCTTTCAGACAGAGTCTGAATGGCTTATGGAAATTTCACTATGCCCGTAATTACAGAAGTACGATTCCGGGATTTGAGAAAGAGGATTACTGCTGTTATGACTGGGAAGATATTCATGTACCGGCACATATCCAGATGGAAGGATATGATGCGCCTCAGTATGCAAATGTTCAGTATCCGTGGGAAGGTCATGAGGAAATTAATCCGGGTGAGATTCCGGAACGTTTTAATCCGGTGGCAAGTTATGTGAAATATTTTACAGTACCGGAACATATGAAGGGAAAACGGCTGTTTATTTCTTTCCAGGGAGCGGAGAGCGGACTTGCACTATGGATGAACGGAAAGTTTGTCGGCTACAGTGAAGATTCTTTTACACCGTCAGAATTTGAACTGACTGATTATGTGAAAGAAGGCCAGAATAAGCTTGCAGCACAGGTATTCAAATGGACGGCAAGCAGTTGGTGTGAGGATCAGGATTTCTTCCGCTTCTCAGGAATTTACAGAGATGTATATCTCTACACTGTACCGGATACTCATGCGTATGATCTTCAGATCCGTGCCATCCCGGAGGAGAATCTGGACGTAGCAGATCTGGAAGTGAAAGTGAAAACATGGGGAAAAGGAAGCATTGTTTTCAGACTTGAAAAAGATGGAGAATGTGTACTGGAAGAGAAAAAATCTCTTGCAGAATCAGAAAACAGTTTTGCATGGAAAATTGATCATCCGGAATTATGGAGTGCAGAAGATCCGCAGCTTTATGATTTTGCGATCGAACTTTATGACGAAGCCGGAAATCTTCAGGAAGTGATTCCGCAGAAGGCAGGATTCCGCCGTTTCGAGATGAAGAACGGCATCATGACCCTGAACGGAAAACGTATTGTGTTCAAGGGTGTAAACCGTCATGAGTTCAGTTCTGTCAGCGGAAGACATGTTTCAGAAGAAGAACTGCGCAAGGATCTCCGTACTATGAAACAGAATAATATTAATGCGATCCGTACCTGCCATTATCCGGATGCTTCTCTGATTTATCAGCTCTGTGATGAATATGGCATCTACATGATCGATGAGACAAACCTGGAATCCCATGGTTCCTGGGATGTGGCAGAGATGACAAAAGATTACACATATGTTGTTCCGCACAATAAACCAGAGTGGCTGGATATGATGCTTGACCGTGCAAACTCCATGTACCAGAGGGACAAAAATCATCCGGCAATCCTGATCTGGTCCTGTGGAAATGAATCTTTTGGCGGCAAAGATATTTATGAAATGTCTCAGCTTTTCCGTAAGAACGATCCGACCCGTCTGGTACATTATGAGGGACTTTTCCATGACCGCAGCTACAATGACACCAGTGACATGGAAAGCCAGATGTATCCGTCAGTGGAGGCAATTAAAGAGTTCCTTGCAAAAGATGACAGCAAGCCGTTTATCTGCTGTGAGTACACACATGCGATGGGAAATTCCTGCGGTGCCATGCACAAATACACGGATCTGACAGATACAGAGCCGAAGTATCAGGGGGGATTTATCTGGGATTACATTGATCAGTCCATTTATAAGAAAGACCGATATGGAAAAGAGTTCCAGGCATACGGCGGCGATTTCGGGGAACGTCCGACAGACTACAACTTCAGTGGGAATGGAATCGCATATGGCGGTGACCGTGAAGCCTCTCCGAAGATGCAGGAAGTGAAATTCAACTATCAGAATATTACGGCAGAGGTAACTGCTGATAGTGTAAAAGTAATTAATAAGAATCTGTTTGTAAATACAGATACTTTTGACTGCAAGGTAACGCTTGCAAAGAACGGAAAAGTGATCCGTACAGAGATTCTGGAGACAGCAGTAGAACCATTAAGCGAAAAAGAATACAAACTTCCATTTGGAAAAGCAGAAGTGGCAGGGGAATATGCAGTCACTGTTTCTTTCCATCTGAAAGAGGAGAAAGTATGGGCACCTGCAGGTCATGAGATTGCATTTGGACAGTATGTATATCAGGTGAAAGAGGATCTGCTGCCTGAAAAAGCAGATTTATCAGCAGAAACAGCAGTCGCAGCGGAAAAAGATGTATGTGTATCAGATGTGTTTGCACAGAAGCCGCAGATCATCCGAAGCACACATAATATTGGTGTCCGTGGCGAGCATTTCGAGGTGATGTTCTCTGTCCTCAATGGAGGTCTGGTTTCCTACAAATATGCGGGCAAAGAGATGATCGAAGCAATTCCGAAGCCAAACTTCTGGCGTGCACCAACAGACAATGACTGTGGAAATCTTATGCAGATGCGTTATGCACAGTGGAAGATCGCCAGCATGTATTTAAGCCATAAAGAATACAGAAAGGGTGCCTATGGTCCGTCCACTCAGCTCCAGACGGAAGAAACCGGTCATTCCGTAAAGGTAAGCTTTACTTATCTGATGCCGACTACACCGGCAAGTGAATGCCAGCTTTCCTATGAGGTATTCGGAGATGGAAAAGTAAAAACAACTTTAACTTATGATCCTGTAAAAGAACTCGGTGATATGCCGGAATTTGGTGTGATCTTTAAGTTTAATGCAGACTATGACCATGTGCAGTGGTATGGACTGGGAGAAGCCGAAACTTATGCGGACCGTAAAAAAGGTGCAAAACTTGGCATTTACCAGAATCTGGTTGAGGATAACATGGCAAAATACATGGTTCCGCAGGAATGCGGTGCAAAAGAGGAAGTACGATGGGCGTCCATCACAGACCGTAAGGGCAGAGGAATTCGCTTTGAGATGTATAAAGAACCTATGATGTTCTCAGCACTTCCATATACTCCACACGAGATGGAAAACGCCATGCACCCATACGAACTTCCACAGATCCACTACACTGTGATCCGTGTAGCCAAAGGCCAGATGGGAATCGGCGGCGACGACAGCTGGGGCGCATACACTCATCCGGAATATCTGTTAAACGCAGATGGAAAGATGGAATTTTCCTTCAGTTTTAAAGGAATATAATAAAATGTAATTAATGAAAAGCTGTTTTCAGTAAAAAACTGGGGCTGGATTGCTTGCATTATTTTCTGGAATTGCTATAATATTTCCCAAATTGTCCACCATAATAAAAAATAATATGAAGAACTTTTATTGAAAGTAAATCCTTCAGGATGTATGATTACAGAGAACAGTTATAATTACCGTACACGGAGTGGACAGTAAACAACGATATCATATATAAGGGGGATTTATTTGTGTATCAGGCAGAAGAAAAACGTTATGAAACAATGAAATACCACAGATGTGGAGCCAGCGGACTGATGCTTCCGGAGGTATCTCTGGGGCTGTGGCATAATTTCGGAGATACTGGTGTTTATGAGAATATGAAGCAGATGTGCTTCACAGCATTTGACAATGGAATCACTCATTTTGACCTTGCAAACAACTACGGTCCACAGCCGGGAAGTGCAGAGGAGAATTTTGGAAAGATTCTGAAGGATGAGCTTTATGCATACAGAGATGAGCTGATCGTCAGTACGAAGGCCGGCTATGATATGTGGCCGGGACCTTATGGGAACTGGGGCAGCCGTAAGTATCTGATCGCCAGTCTGGATCAGAGTCTGAAACGCCTGGGACTGGACTATGTAGATATTTTTTATCATCATCGAATGGACCCGGAAACTCCTCTGGAAGAAACCATGGAAGCACTGGCGCAGATCGTCAGAAGCGGCAAAGCACTCTATGTAGGAATTTCCAATTACGACGGCGAAACCATGAAAAGCGCCGCAGAGATTCTGGAAGAACTGCATTGCCCGTTTATCATCAACCAGAACAGATACAATATCTTTAACCGTACCATCGAGAACAATGGCCTGAAACAGGCTGCCGCAGAGAAGAAAAAAGGCATTATCGCATTCAGTCCGTTATCTCAGGGAATGCTCACGGACCGATATCTGCATGGAATTCCGAAAGACAGCCGTGTTAATACAGATGGTCGTTTCCTCCATGCTGATCAGTTTACAGAGGAAAGATTAAACAGTATCCGCAGCCTCAATGAGATTGCAGTATCAAGAGGGGAAAGTCTTGCTCAGATGGCACTGAAATGGATCCTTCGTGATGGAATCGTAACCAGTGTTCTTATCGGAGCTTCCCGCCCGCAGCAGATTCTGGACAATCTGAAAGTACTGGACAGCGCACCATTCAGCGAAGAAGAATTAAAGAAAATTGATGAATGCTCTCTGGCATTGTAAAAGACATAAAAAAGCAGGCAGAACGATCACATGGGATCGTCTACCTGCTTTTCGTTAAATTTATCCATCATTTCTTTATGAGTCTTATAATTCTTCGGACTCATTCCAAACTTCTTCTTAAAAGCTTTTGAAAAAACAAGTTGGTCTTCATAGCCCACATTATTAGCAATCTCTTTAACAGACAGACTGGTGCTGACCAGAAGACTGGCTGCTTTATGCATCTTATAATCAATGAGGAAGGTCTGTGCAGACATTCCAAGCTCTTTCTGAAAGGAAC
>SKEE01001574.1_pt1 | contig 18199 bp, 9 predicted proteins | sample 4826661 | NCBI WGS metagenome assembly SKEE01 (sample SAMN11008817, study PRJNA524170) | human gut metagenome | biome: Human fecal sample; material: Feces; isolation source: fecal sample from pouch patient p20 | host: Homo sapiens | place: Israel: Tel-Aviv | collected 2016-11-14
ACCGTGCAATGATCCTATAGATATTATGACAGGATTTTCAAAATTTTATACAACGTGTTAAAGAGAGCATGCGAAAACGGAAGCCGGTTAGAATCCGGGACAGTTTCACCCTGCTGTAAGGACAACGAAAGATGTTATATGCCACTGAATATTCTTATTTGGTAAGGCACATCGAGTAGGCTAAGAGGTCCTGAGTCCAGAAGACGATCGCAAAAAAAGCTGTTTAGCATCAGGATAATTCGGAGGCCGAAACGAATTGAACGAGTAAACGGACAGGAGATGCTGTCTTCTGTTGTTAGTTGTGGTATAAGAAAAATTACCCTTGTTCGAAAGTAAGATATTAGTTCGTATGACGACTTCTGTTGTACGGGCTTTTTTATTTTTATAACAAAATAGAAAATTGTTAAAAAAATAAAAACTTTACAGTCATACAGCGGTAAACCTCCCAACGCTGTGTTGGCTTAACAAGAGGGAGCACATACAAGAAGGAGGTCATAATATTATGGCGAAAAAGAATCTTTTCAAGAAAATTGCATCAGTCGCAATGGCTGGAGCACTGACACTGTCCATGGCACTGCCTGTAGGTGCTGCAACAAATGATCCGAATCTGGTAGTAGAAACAAATACACTGTATTCTACACCAATCACATCTGGTTCCAGTGTTACACTTGGACTGATGCCAGGTAATGCTTATTATCAGAGATCTGGATTTGATTCAGCTGCAGATGCTGAAAGTAGTTTAACAACTACAGTTACTATTGGAGCAGATAAGATTGATGAAAGTAAAATTGCATATGGCTCCATGGAAACAACGGATTACAATGGTAACAAGACCTATGCTGGTACTGTAACAGTAGAAGGTAAAGATGGTGTATATGGACCGGCTAGCTTACATATTGTAAACAAAAAAAATACCAGCGCATACATTGATATGACTGTATATGTAGAGGCAGCAGAAACACAGAGTGCGGTAGATGTTGCAGAAGTATCAGTTGTAGATGTGCGTAATGATGATGCTGTTAAGGCTGATGGAACTGAACTGAGTGTTGCAGCGGCAAAAACCGATACAACAAATCCATTTTATAGAGCATCTGGTTCTGCACAGTCTTATCCGACAGTAGGTGATGCATTATATAGTTTAGCAAAAGCAAATGGACTGACTTTCACACAGAGTGATGGATATGTAAATTCCATTACAACCAAAGCTGGAGAAAAGCTGGAAGCATATAGTGATTCAAACTGGAATTATTATGGATGGAATTACTGTGTGATTCGTGATGGGAAAAAACTTGTTGATGGCGATACCCTGAGTGCTTCTGTTCTGGAAGTAGAAAAAGACGATGAAGTAATTTGGGCATTTGGAACAGCAACTCAGGCAGAGAATTATTTTAATAGAATACTGGCTGAATAATTGATTTTAAAGTTTTTTACACAGATGGTTGGGGTAATATCAACCTCAACCATCTGCTTGTATATATCAAGTGGATGGAGAGTGTGAACAATGAAAAAAATACTTCGCTATCTGCTGCTTATGGTTTGTCTGGTTGGATGCTTAAAAGTAAATGTTAATGCGGCAGAGAATACAACTAGGCAGATAAGTTTAACGGGTATCAGTGATGTAAAAATATATACAGCTGATAAGAAAAAAGAGATTCCGGTAAGTAACAAGAGTTTTACTGTAACACCTGGGGAATATTGTTATGTGGGTAGTTCAGGAGCAGGTGGTAAATTTATAGTAACAGATAAAACAACGGAATTAAAGTTAGATAGTGTTACATTTACGCAGGTATCCCCTCAATCATGGAATAACGAAAAAAACAAATGGGAATATCTTCCTGATCTGGGTACTTTAACATTATATGACGAAAATGATAAAGAGCAGCAGAATGAGTATTGGAATGCTACAGACAGTGTTTATCAATATATAGTTCCGGAAAAATCCGGCGAAAGTTATTATACTTTTAAGTTTACACCCTTTGATGCAAGTTATCTTCCCATCGAAGGGCACTTTTATGTTTATGGAGAAACAACTTTTAGTTCATTAAATCTTTCAGATACAGGAAGAATCCCATATTTGAAAAAAAGCTATATCACAGTAAAAGCACCGGCTGATATGGAAATCTATACAACATGGCAACTGAAATTCTATACAGCCAGAAACTGGAAATCATATGAACCTATTAAAGAACAAGATGGATATAAATACTATGAAGTTCCAGAAGGCTTTACTTATATGCTTCGCCAGGAAGGAAAAGTTACCAGATATACCAAAACCCTAGATGGCGAGTGGAATAAAGATCATACAGTGATAACGGTGTCTCCACTAGAAAATAATCCAACACAGGTTCATCGCGAACAGGAAAAAGATGGAATTTATGCCAGCATGTTAACAAACCTGCCTGAAAATAGTGAGATTGATTTGAAGGTTGGAGAATATTTTGATCTGGTACCATTGCGTGCATGGCAGGCGGTTGAAGACGGTGTTGCTAATGGACATAATGATCCAGAATGGCATTACATGGTTTTAGGTGGCGATTCGAATATTGCGTCTGTTGAAATTACAAAAGATGATAAGATTGGACAGTTTGGTCGTATTCGCGCTAATACGGAAGGAACGGTCTTGGTTGCATTCTATTATGATGCTGTGGAGACAGGTTCTATTACGAGTGGAAGTAGCAGGTACATCTATAGCGCATTGTTGCCTGAACTTACAGGAATAGCAGTTGTCCATGTAGGAGAAAAAACTTCTCAAACGAAGATTAATTCTAATATTGATATGATAGAAGGACGGACAGTCTATTATGTTAAAAGTCAAAAAGGCGCAGATGGTATTGAGAATACAATAAATGATTCAGCAGAATATACTTTTACACCTACAGCAGAAACAAATGGCAATGCAGAAAAAATAACATCTGTACGTGTACATAAGCCTATCACGGTAACGGATGGCAAAGTAAGTTCCAATCCCTCAGATTGGTTAACAGATAGTTCATGGACAACATATGAAGCAACTGAAACAGAAGATGGACAACAAAGTTATACCATAAATCTGTCAGAAGGTCGAAATATCGTAGAAATAAAAGCAGGAGATGCAACAACTTATCATGTGATTCTTGCAAGAGGTCTGGATGTTACTATTGATAATGTATATCGACCAGGGCAGAAATTGGAAGCGGGCGATACAGTGAAAATAACACTGGAAAATATGATTCCTCCAATGTTTAAAATGGCAGCAATCTATAATCCTTCTGGAGTGGATTTTGAATGTAAAGCCAATGGTGTTGATTATACATCGAATTTTGGTCAGTATATGGCAGGTAGTAGTTTTAATTTAAAATTACAGGATGAAGATGCCGGAACTTATAAAATCACGGACGGAGCATTAACCACAAATGCATGGGGAGCATCGGACGGAGCACATCGTCGCTTAACAAGAAATGCAATGTCTGGTTACTGGAATGGTGGAGATAATCCGAATATTAATTATGGGAAAATGGCATATATACCGGAAATATCTTTTGAAGTTGAATCAAATGATGAATACGAAGAGAGCGTAAGCCGTTCCGCAGGAGTGCTAAAAGCACTAGGTGTAGGTAGAGGACCTAGCGGAGTAAAAATGGTTCACGGTACACAGGCTATGTTTGCAACTTCACATACAGATGTAGATCAAAACGTAAATCGCGCAGTAGGTGATGTACCTTCCAGAGTGTTGAAACAACATATTCAAGTAGGAGCTGAACTGCTTCAAAAAGACGAAAATGCTAAATTATTAGTACGGTATTGGGTAGGAAATGATCGAAATAAAGCGGCTGTACAGGAAATGAATTTTTCTGAAACTACATATGCTGATAGAACAGGTGAACCAGAAATAATTGGGTACCCATTGCCATGCACTGGTAAAGACATGAAAGCAACAGCTTCTAAAGATGCACATATAGAAACAATCGTAATACCGAGTAGCGGAACTCCTATGACGTATGCGACTCTTTTATTTTTAAGTACACAAATAAATGCTACAACTATTATTCCGAAGAATATAACTATTACAGCAGCAGATCAAAGTGAATCACTAGGTCGATGGGATGGAATTTTGGAAGCAGATGATATCCAGTATGAGGATGCTAAAGGGAATATTATCACACAGGATCTTGGATATGGATTTATTGGAACAGAAGAACATTTTAATACATCTATTTCAAATGGAACAGATAAAATTGTTATATCTGTAGAAGAAGATTCTAAGTATCATTTAAAAAGTGTTATGATTTCTGTTGACGGAACAGATCAAAGTTATAAAACCGGAGATGCGATACCTTTAAAAGTCGGATTAAATAAACTGACTGTTACATGTAATGGCACTAATGGAAACTCTGCTACCTACACTATTGATGTCACCCGCCGTACCGCAGCCAAACAGACCACCTTCGAGATCCCGGACGGCGCATCCGTACTGGTTATGCAGGGAAGCAAAGTCATGAAGCCAAACGAGGATGGAACCTACACACTGGAAAACGGAACGTATACCTACCATGTATCTAAGCCCGGTTACCTGACTACAACAGACAACTTTGAAGTGACCGACGAAGAGCCAAACAAAGTAATCAAAGTAATGGATCTGGATCCGGTACCGGAACAGAGTGGAACGGTATCCGTACAGCTTGCAGGTCAGAGTACCGTATTCTGCCCGACAAGGGATGTTGAGATTCAGCAGACGGCAGAAGATCTGGCGGCAAACCGTTATGTACAGTACAACCACGGAGGTTATACTGTCCTGCATGCACTTCTGGATGCAGCGAAAACAAGCGGAACGGAATTCGAGTGTCACCGTGGCAAATTCGTACTTGTGGACGATTCCATTACCGAAAGCAATGGAAAGAAAGCAGGATGGATATGCAAGGTCAACGGCATCGAATGCAGTGACCCGGCAAATACGCTGGCGAATGCAGATGATAAGATCGACCTGTTCTACAACTCCGGATGGAGCGATATGCTTCATGCACGGCTGACACCGGAAACCGGGGAAGTGACGCGGGGAGACAGCATCTTCCTGACACTGAACGGAACCGCTGTACATGCAACGGATGCAGATGCAGCGACAGTAGCAGGAGCAGATATTTATGACGGCGAGACACTGATCGGAACCACCGATGAAAACGGAGTAGTAGCCATCGATTCCAGTACGCTGTTACTGGGAACGCATCGCTTTACAGCTGTGAAGAAGGATAAGGATGACCACAACATTCTGACCGCAACGATGAGTACCATCAATGTTAAGAAACCGGATAATGCATCTGCGGATCCTACGAAGACAGAAGTAACCTTCCGTCTGATCGGCGATACCAAACACGGAGAAGAAGGAAGCGACACTGAAGCGGTACATGCATATACGACATGGATCGCAACCGGAACCTATACTTTTGACGGGGATAACGTAACCGTTGGACAGGTCTTTGAAGCCGCACTGAAAGAAGCCGGACTTTCTTATGAAGGAATGGAAAAGAACTACATCAGTGAGATCACAGCACCGGAATCCTGCGGTGGATTTGAACTGAGAGAGAAAGATAACGGTAAAAACTCCGGCTGGATGTATACCGTCAACGGCGTACACCCGAGCATGGGTATGAATGACTGGTATGTAAGTACCGGTGATGAGATCATCTGGCATTACATCGATGATTATACCACCGAGCAGGCGGATATGAAGAACGATGACGGAAGCTATGGAAGTGCCGGTAATGCATCGACATGGAATAAGTGGCTGGAAGCAGCTGATGAAACTCCGGGTGCAAAACAGCGTGCAGCAGCAGTCACCGGTAAGATTAACCAGATCGGTGAAACGATCGAACTGACAGATGAGTGTGAAGCGAAGATCACAGCAGCAAGGGAAGCTTACGAGGAACTGAGCCGCGAGGAAAAAGGATATGTAACAAATTACGATACCCTGGCCGCTGCGGAAACAGAACTCGCAAGACTGAAAAAAGAAGCAGATGACAAGGCAGCAGCCGCTAAAGTGACAGATCTGATCAAGGCACTTCCGGCTGTGAAAGATTTGACACTTGAAGACCATCAGGAAGACGTTGTGGCAGCAAGAACCGCATACGGAAATCTGACCGACGACCAGAAAGACTATGTGACAGCAGAAACAATTGGAACACTGGTAAAGGCAGAGGAACAGATCGCAAAACTTCTGGATGCGGCAGCGGTTGATGAACTGATCAAAGAGATCGAAGCACTTCCAGCTGCAGAAAATGTAACCCTGGAAAATGAAACTGCGATCGCAAACGCACTGGCACATTACAATGCGTTAAGCGAGGATCAGAAGAACGATCTGGAAGAGAAATTTCCGGATAGCCTTACTAAACTGAACGATGTGATCGACTGCCTGAATGTATTAAAGGAAGAAGCAGCTGACCAGAAAGCAGTGGACGAAGTCAATGAAAAACTGAATGCACTGCCGGCAGCCGAAGATATCCTGTTTGCAGATGAGACAGCGGTAACGGAAGCACGGAACGCTTATGAGGCTCTGGATGAGATCAAAGAAGGCCTGAAAGACCGGGTATCTGCGGAAGCACTGGCAAAACTGACAGCAGCAGAAGACCGTCTGGATGCGTTACAGGAAGGCGTAGACCATGTGGCAGAACTGATCGAAGCCCTTCCGGCCGTCGATGACCTGACAGTAGCAGATGCTGACCAGGTACAGGAAGCCCGGGATGCTTACAACGCCCTGAATAACGACCAGAAGCAGCAGCTGACAGACAGCGGACTCCTTGGTGAACTTCTGGTAGCTGAAAACCAGATCGGATGGCTTCGGAAAGATGCGGAAGCGGCGAAGAAGGTAACCGACCGGATTAACAGCCTCCCGGCTGTCAAAGATCTGCGCCTGTCCGATAAGACCGCTGTGGAAGCAGCAAGATATGCATATGACAACTTAAGTGATGAGCAGAAACAGTATGTATCTGAAGATACCCTGAAAGCACTCGAAGAGCGAGAGGCAGAGATCAAACGTCTGGAAGAGGTAACCCCGAATCCGACCCCGACCCCGGACCCGAACCCATCGGATGATCCGAAGCAGGATGAGGACGAGGACAGCGTAACACTGACCTACCAGAACTATCCGATCTCTGTAACCGGAAAACTCTCCGGTTACGAGCTGCGCCTGACTGCTCTGAAAGCAGACGATGATGTGGTAAAACAGATGCAGAACATGATTAGTTCCAAAGAAGCCCTGATCCGCCTGTACGATGTAGCATTGTACAAAGACGGTAAAGAAGTGGAATGGAATGACAAACTTACCGTGAACTTCCAGGTGGGAACATCCTATAACGGACAGACCTTAAGTGTACTGCACGAAGGTAACGGCAAGATCGAAACCCTGAGCGGAACCGTAAGCAATGGTATCTTAAGCGTAACAGCAAATAGTACCGGATCTTTCGGTGTGGTTGTACCTGCATCCACAGTAAGCACAGGAAACGGAAGCAGCAATAATAATGGTTCTACCGGAACAGTTACCAATGGTAACCTGGGTGGTGGAAGCACAGGAACTGGAAACGGAACCACTGCGGTATCCGGAACTGGAAAAGTCACAGGTGCGAAGACAGGAGATGATACTGATATCCTCTTCCCGATCGCAGGACTGATCTCAGCAACAGGCGTACTTGCAGGAGTTGTTCTCTATTATAAAAAGAAAAAAAGAATCACAGGAGTACAGACGGAGGAAGAGTAATGAAAAATAAAGTCATCAGTCTTTTTCTGGCGGCTATCATGGTTCTCAGTCTTTGCCCGGCTACAGTCCGGGCTCAGACTGTTTCTGAGGAATTTTCAGTAAAAGTAGCGGAAGCGGCAGAAACAGAGGCCGTGGAGGGTACTGCTGATCCGACAGAAGAACCGGTGGTTACCGGAAATGAAGACACTGCCCAAACGGATACTCCACAGGCAGCGGAAGTTCCGGAAGAAGCAGAAGTTCCGGAACAAGCAGAAGTTGTCGGTACGGGGAAAGATGAAAAAGCATCCGTTCCGGAGACAGCAGAAGAAAAAACAGAAGCCTCCGGGGATTCCTGGGAGGAAGACGAAGAACTGAAACTGTATGGTACGGCAGATCAGGATGTGGATGAGAACGGACAGGTGCAGGCAGCAGCTTCCGATGACCTGAACTCCGTGATCTCACAGACGGTCAGCTGGAAACGGGGAACGAATGACAGAGTATTTACCGAGAAATTCCTGAATAATGTCAGCAGTCCAGCGTCTGACTGGACGGTGGTGTTCCTTGGACGGCTGGGAATCGGGGAAGAATACAGTGCATTCTTAAACCGTGCGAATACGTATGTAAAAGAAAAATATGATAAGAACCCATCCACAGGACTCAGCACCAATACGCCGACCGAATGGCACCGTCTGACCATGGCCGTACTGGCAGCAGGCGGGGATCCGACGGATGTGGGAGGACATGACCTGATCGCAGACGGAACATACAATTGTCTGGCAGGTGCTCCATGGGAACAGGGAATGAACGGTGCCGCATGGGCGCTGCTTGCCCTGGATTCCAAAGGATATGAAGTACCGGAAGGGGCAAAGTATACGAGGGAAGACCTGATCAGTTACATCCTTGGCAAAGAATTATCCGGTGGCGGCTGGTCTCTGGATGATAAGAACCCGTCGTTAGACCTGGACATCACGTCGATGGTGGTATATGCCCTGGCTCCCCATGCAGCGGAGGACGCGAAGGTAAGAGAAGCCGTCAATCGTGGACTGGATGTGCTGCGCAGTAACATCTCCAAAGACGGGGATTATAACTACGGTGGCACCTACAACTGCGAATCGGTGGCGCAGGCAATCATCGCTTTTACCTCGATGGGGATCGACCCGGCGACAGTGACCAATGCATCCAGGGGAAAAAGCCTGTTAGATGGTCTGTTGAAATACTACAGCACCGGAACCGGCGGTTTCCTGCATGCCTATTATGATGATGAGAAGCAGAATCGTCCAAACAGCATGGCAACTGACCAGGCAATGGAGGCAATCGCAGCTTACCGCCTGTATCAGCAGGGCATCAATCTTTTTGATTTCCGTGCAAACGCCAACACGACACAGTATGTGGCACAGGCAGACAATGGCAATGTATTTACCGCAGATGCCGGTACGGAAACTGACCTGTATGTGGGAGCAGATGTCAAGAAACTGACCTTTACAAACCTTCCAATCGGCAATTATGACGCGGCAGTTGTGACGGTGAATGGAAAGACTTACAAGAGCGGGCTCCGCGGATCAGATGGTCGTACACCGGTAGATGGTGAAATCACAGTCACAGACGGAACAGAACTGGATATTGCTGTAACCAAACGGGATGGAAATACAGAAAACCGGAAACTGACCGTACGCACCAGTGCAGATGCGGAGACGAAAGCGATCATCGACCGGATCGACAAACTACCGGATGCGGACAAGCTGACACCGGAAGATGCCGATACCGTAACTTCCGTGAAGGAAGCGTATGACAAGCTGACCGACAAAGAAAAGAGTCAGGTGACCAACGCAGATAAACTGGAAGCACTGGTTCAGAAACTGGTGGATCTGAAAAAAGAAGAAGAAAAGAAAATGGAAGAGAAGCGCAGCGCACTGGAAAAGAAAGTGGCTACCATCGCCACACCGGTAAAGATCGGTGACAAAGACCTGGTAAACCAGTACCTGCTGGAACTGGATACTCTTGGAGAGTGGGACAAAAAAGAATCCCTTTCCAAAACCCTGAACGGTTATCTCGGTGACATCGCCGCACGGCAGAAGCTCGTGGATGCCCTGGATAAGGATATCTGGAACCAGGTGGATCCGCTGCGGATCTGTCAGGATGATACCGCCACGCTCAAGAAACTGATGAGCCGGTATGGTGCACTCCGCGAGGATGAGCACAAATTGTTAAAGAACGGGGAGAGTCTTCTGGAAGCCGCTGATGTGATCGAAGCACTGGATAACGGAATCGTACCGAAGAAGGTATTCGAAAACCTGATGGCGACAAAAGAAGCATTTACCTATACGGGTACTCTGTCCGGCGGCAGCACTTACACGCTGACCTGGGATGGAAAAACTGTAAAGAAAGCCAGTGATGTGAAAGCCGGTATCAAGATCGGTACCGGAAGCAACACCATAAGCGGCACACAGGCGCAGGTGGAATTCTCCCAGAGCGGAAGCATGAACGGTACGGCCACACTGTCCGTAAAGACCAGTGTGAAGGACGGAAACTGGAACCTGTACTGGCTGAACCCGGACAAGCTGACGATCCAGAGTGCGAAGACGGCAACCGTTTCTTCCGGTAAGCTCAAAATGAGTGTGACAACCGGAGGACGCTACTGGCTGGCAAGCAGTGCCCCGAAGATGGGGGAGGATACTTCCTCGGATGATAAGACCACAAAAGTCGGTTCCATCACTTCTTCGAAAAGCAGCGGTAAAAGCAGCCGCACCGGAGGCATGTCAATCGCATCAATCCAGAGCAGGGGAAAAACATCTTCTGCAAGTGGAAAGAGAAGTTCAGGTACAAAAAGCAGCAATAAGAGTAGCAATACTACTTCTGACATCACAAAGGCAAAGACGAAGGGAAAGATCACTTCCAAAGAACTGAAAAGTATCAAAGGAAAAGATGAAAACCTGCAGGCGAGTGGCAAGATCTCCGATTCCGTATCGTATACCTTGACGATCAACGGTGAAGATGTGAAACTGACAAAGGATTGGACGTACAAGCTGCAGTCGGACTGCAAGTACAAGGATGATATCGAACAGCTGGCAGTCAAACCACTGATCCTGTGTACCGAAGGATCCGGCACGTTCCCGGGACAGATGCTTGTGACACTGAAGACTGAACTTGACGACGATGATTTGTTGCTGTTTTCGTATGACACAGAGAACCGGAAAGCGGAATATGTCAAGAAGGTATCTGTAAAAGACGGCAAGATGGAATTCACCCTGAAAGAAGGCGGCCATTATTTCATCGCAAAACGTGCCCTGGCTTCTTCCCTGGATGAGAGTACGGATGCAGAAAAACAGGAGATCCAGGACGCATCGGATGCGGCTGAAGATGTGCCGTGGGATGCATCGGAAGAAACGGTAGTCCTTGGAAACGGGGACGATACGGATACCGGTGCAACGACAGCGGAGAAAAAGACCGCTATGGTACGCTGGGGGCTGATCGGACTGATCGCCCTGGTATGCTGTGCGGCTATTGGAGTGGTTGTATATAACAAACGGAAAGAAAAGGGGAAACCGGATCTTTCCAAAGAAAAAGACAGGAAGGACGGAGGAAAATGAAACGGAAAACGAAAAGCATAGGACTCTGCCTTCTGCTGGTTCTGGCGCTGCTGTTTTGCAGCTGCCAGACCAGCGCAGTAAAGGAAGAACAGGCTTCGGCAGATCCGACAGTGACCGCGGCTGCGAAAGATTCAGCAGAGGATGGAAACACCAAAGATTCGTCAGAAGTCAAAGAAGACAACAGTGACAAGGAACCTGAGTACATTGATGAAGAGTATGTAGATGAGCATTATGGATCGGATGAGGAAAAAGAAGATCTGAGTAAATATAAGAAAAAGAGTTCTTCTTCTAAGAAATCCGACTCCAAAAACTCAGACTCCAAAAACTCAGACACAGAAGATGCAGACGGTACAGAGAGCAACGGAACGAACGGGAATGGAAGCACTTCTTCCGGTGAGGAAGCCAGTGCGGACAACTACTATACCGATCCGATCCCGGAGGGAAAACCGGATCCGGTGGAACCGCAGGATCAGACCGTGGACAGCAGCAAACAGCTGACCTGTACCCTGTATGTGGAGTGTTCCACGATTCTCAACAACATGGGTGATCTTACAGAGGGTAAGGCGGACTGGGTTCCGTCAAACGGTGTGATCTACGGTCCGAAGACCGTGACATTTTCCGAAGGAGAGTCAGTATATGACATCCTGCAGCGGGAGATGAAGAACAACCGAATCCAGATGGAATCCGAGTTTACCGCCATGTACAACAGTGCTTATGTGCAGGGCATCAACAACCTGTATGAGAAGGACTGCGGGCAGTGGTCCGGCTGGATGTATGAGGTGAATGGCTGGTATCCAAACTATGGATGCAGCCGTTACCAGGTACAGGACGGGGACAATATCGAATGGCATTATACCTGTGACCTGGGAAGAGACCTGGGAGCAGGCATGTCTTAACTGAAGATGGAAAGGATTAGGCGCCCCGGATTCCGGGACGCCTAAAACTGTATTTTACGTATACCGTGAAAAGGAATAGAAGTATACATGGAATGTTACCAGACGGATGCGTAAAGTGTAAACGTATGGACAAGGAGAAAAGAATGGATACTTTTTCAGGGTATCATCCACTGATTAATTTTACTTATTTTGTGATCGTCATCGGGCTGTCGATGTTTTATATGCATCCGGTATTTTTAGCGTTATCGCTGATCGGCTCGGTGAGTTATTCCATTTATCTGAAAGGGAGAAAAACCGTAAAGGTGTTCCTGTTCGGGATGTTGCCGGTCTGTCTTCTGGCGGCAGCTGCCAACCCGCTGTTCAGCCATGCGGGGGCAACGATGCTCTTTTACTTAAAAGACGGAAATCCCGTCACACTGGAGTCGATCGTCTACGGTTTAGCTTCGGGGCTGATGCTGGCGGGGGTGATCTCTTGGTTTTCCGTATTCCATGAGGTGATGACTTCGGACAAGTTCATGTACCTGTTCGGGAAGGTGATCCCGGCGTTTTCGCTGCTGTTATCGATGACCCTGCGGTTTGTGCCACGGTTTACGGAGCAGATCAAGCGGGTGGCGGAAGCCCAGCAGTGTATCGGAAGAAATGTAAATAACGGGAATATCTTCCAGCGGGCGGCACATGGCTTGAAAATCCTCTCGATCACGACAACCTGGGCACTGGAAAACAGTGTGGAGACGGCGGATTCGATGAAATCCCGGGCTTACGGGCTTCGCGGGAGGACGAATTTCAGTATCTACCGGTTTGACCGGAGGGACGGGATGTTACTGGCATTTTTATTGGGAGTATTTGGAACATTGTTATTCTGCATGCATCTTCGAAAACTGAAGATCCTGTATTTCCCGGTTTTTATCATGAATGAGACAACAGCGGGGGCATTAATTTTATATATCTTGTATGGAATCTTATGTATGCTGCCCCTGATATTAAATATAGCGGAGGACAGAAAATGGCGCTCTTTGAGATCAGAAATCTGACATTTACCTACCCGGATCAGGAGAAGCCGGCACTCACGGATCTGAACTTTTCCCTGAAACAGGGGGAGTTTCTGGTAGTTTGTGGCAAATCAGGCTGCGGCAAATCGACGCTCCTGCGGCATTTTAAGACAGCGATGGCACCTTACGGGGAACGGAAAGGACAGATCCTGTTTGAAGGCAGGGAGCTGGACGCGGTGTCGGTGCGGGAGCAGGGGGCGCGGATCGGCTATGTGCTCCAGAGTCCGGACAACCAGCTGGTGACAGATAAAGTATGGCACGAACTGGCATTTGGGCTGGAAAACCTCGGGTATGAGACGGGGACGATCCGGCTCCGGGTGGCAGAGATGGCAAGTTTTTTCGGGATCCAGACCTGGTTTGAGAAAAATGTGGAGGAGCTTTCCGGCGGACAAAAGCAGCTCCTGAATCTGGCAGCGGTGATGGCGATGCAGCCGGATCTTCTGGTGTTAGACGAGCCGACATCACAGCTCGATCCCCTGGCGGCGGGGGATTTCCTGGCAACGCTCCGGAAGATCAATGCAGAACTGGGAACGACGATCCTTTTGATCGAACACCGGTTAGAGGAAGTCCTGGCGTATGCCGACCGGGTGCTGGTGATGGAAAACGGCGGGATCCTCGCACTGGATGCACCGGAAAAACTGCCGTCGCTGATTCGGGACAATGATATGTTCCAGGCGATGCCTGTGCCGATGCGGATCTTTGAGGAACTTTCCGGAGAGGGCGATAGTCCGGTGACGGTCAGGGAAGGGAGAGAGTGGCTGGAAGAGTGGAGAGAGAAAACTTCCGAAAACAGTTGCAAGAACCACGCAGAAACAGTTGAAAAAATGTCAGATGACAGGGATAGAGAATTAGCTGAAAAACTGTCGGATACACAGGAATCGGAAACGGTCGATACCCCAGTGAAAGGCAGAAAAACCTCTCTCTTCGGATTATATTCAAAAAAATCAGCAAAGGGATCTGATGATCAACAGCCACAGACTGTCCTGGAAGCCCGGGACGTATGGTTCCGGTATGAAAAGGAACTCCCGGATGTGGTGCGCGACCTGAACCTGAAAGTACAAAAAGGCGAACTGTACTGTCTGCTCGGCGGCAACGGAACCGGAAAGAGTACGACCTTGCGCCTCCTGGGACGGATCAAGAAGCCCTACCGCGGCAAACTTTTTCTAAACGGAAAGGAACTAGGAACCTACCGGGAGAGCGAGCTTTATGGAAAACTTCTCGGTATCCTCCCGCAGAATCCGCAGAGTCTGTTTGTTAAGGATACGGTCGAAAAAGACCTGCGGGAGATGTCCGGGGATACCGAACGCCTGCGGGATGTCATCGAAAAGACAGAGATCAGGCATCTGCTGGGAAGTCACCCGTATGACTTATCCGGCGGGGAACAGCAGCGGGCCGCCCTGGCGAAAGTGCTGTTGCTTGACCCGGAGATCATCCTTTTGGATGAACCGACAAAGGGGCTGGATGGATTTTATAAGAAGAAACTGGCACAGATCCTGAAAGGGCTGACGGCGGAAGGGAAGACGATCCTGATGGTTTCCCACGATATCGAATTCTGCGCAGAATACGGGGATACCTGTGCATTATTCTTCCACGGAAGTGTGGTGACGAGTGCACCGGCGCGGGTTTTTTTTGCAGGAAACAGTTTTTATACTACGGCCGCCAACCGGATGGCACGCAAATGGTATCCGGATGCGGTGACAGCAAAGGATGTGATCGAACGATGCAGAGAATAAAACGGCTGGAAGCCGGTGACAGCAGCCAGGCGAGAGGGATGGATACCCAGGCGATGCTGCCGGTGCTTGCGATGGTGGCAGAACTGATTGCAATGCTCGGATTCCGCTGGGTATCCGTACCGGATCTTCGTTACAGCCCCTATGCACAGGCAGGGATGCTGTGGAAGCTGGAAGAGACAGCAAAAGGGATCGCCTGGAACTACCAGGTGCCGGAGGCGATGACCCGGGCGGCAGACCAGGCCGCCGGGTATCTGCGGATCGGGATGGCGGTGAGTGTGATCCTTGGCTTGTGTTTCATCCTGCAGGCGTTCCGGGTCAAGGTGAAAGCGAAAAGGCTTGGAAGACTCGCCTTTTTATGGAATACGGGGATGACGGCGGCTGTCCTGTGGTGGGCAACCGATACGAATATGGCACTGAACCTTTTGGAGGGGCGTGAGAACAATTTTATGAACCTGACGATCTACAGCCATGTGCAGCTGACCGCAGCGGCCTACCTGCAGATCGTGCTGGCGCTTCTGATCGTCCCGTTTCTGGGGAAACTTCTGGATACCCGGAAGGAGTATGCAGCGGAATATTACCAGACCAGAATCGAGACGAAAGATACGGGGATCGGGAAGCGGACGATCCTTGCCTTTGTCCTGATCCTGACAGCAATCCCGGCGGTGATCTTTTTCGGGATTTTCTTTCTGAACGACCGGAGTGATTATTTTATCTCGATGTGTATCATCATCCTGTCGATGCTGCCGTTTTTCCTGGTTTTTGAAAACCGGAGGCCGCAGGCAAGGGAAGTGGTGGTGATCGCGGTGATGTCTGCCCTTGCGGTGGCAGGAAGGGCTGCGTTCTTTATGCTGCCCCAGTTCAAACCGACGGCAGCGATTGTCATTATCGCGGGTGTCGGGCTGGGCGCGGAAGCAGGATTTCTGACCGGTGCACTGGCAGGATTTGTCTCCAACTTTTTCTTCGGGCAGGGACCGTGGACACCCTGGCAGATGTTTGCTTTCGGGATCGTGGGATTCCTGGGCGGCCTGATCTTTCGGAGAAAACGGGGAAAATGGAAACATTTTCATCTGTGGCTTTGCATCTACGGGGGACTGTCGGTGCTGGTCATCTATGGATTTTTGCTGGATACGGCATCCGTCTTTATGGGAATGGGCGGAATCAATAAGGCTGCGTTTTTAGCGATGTACGCAAGCGGTTTTCCGATGAATGTGATCCACGGAAGTGCCACGGTGATCTTTCTCGCGGTGCTTGGGGAGCCGATGCTTGCGAAACTGGAACGCATCCGGAAAAAATATGGGATACTGGAGCCGTAGGGTTCCGGTATGGATTGCGGAGGAAACAACTACTTTATGCGTAACTATGAAAATAAAAATGATGACCGGAGGGTACTGACACAGAGAAATGCGGCGAGATACGGGAAAGAGGAAACCGTAAGGATCCCTGCATATTATCAGATGATCGGTGTGAATGCCTTCCAGTCCAATATAAAAATGAAGAACCTGTTACTGCCAAACGGGCTGCAGGAGATCAGCACGAACGCGTTCCGGTGCAGCAAGGCGCTCCGGGAAGTAGCATTGCCACACAGTATCTACCGGGTGGGGAACGGCTGTTTTGCCGAGTGCCCTTCCCTTCGTGTCGCGTATCTGTCGAAAGGTCTGGAAGAAATTTCAGAGGATCTGTTCCGGGCTGACCGTCGGCTGCAAAAGGTTCTTTTTACCAGAGACAGTGAAATAAAAAGGATAAGAAAAAAGGCATTTTATGAATGTGCTACGCTGAATACCATCCTGCTGCCGCCAAAGGTAGAAACCATCGAAGACCGGGCATTTTATAAGTGCAAGGAATTAAAGAAAGTTCGTTTCCCAAAAGGACTGAAAAAGGTGGGAAAAGAAGCATTTTACTTCTGTGGCCTGGAAAGCCTGGAACTTCCGGATACGGTAGAGATGCTGGATGAAAAAGCATTTTTCAAGTGTATGTACCTGACTGAAGTAAAGCTTCCGGAAAGCATCCGGCGGATTGAAAAATGGGTATTCCATGGATGTGCCCGTCTGCAGGTACTGGAGATCCGGCATGATCCGGAATACATCGGTGAATGGATCATCAACAAAGCTGCAAGGATCCGCTGCTACCGGGGATCCAAAGTGGCTGCGTACTGCCAGGAGTCAGGATTTACCGTGGAGTACATCAAATAAGAAAGAGAATGTATATGGAAAAAGGGGAGAAGCCGGAATGAAGTATCAGATGAATTTTACAACATCACTGGATGATGTAACCCGTTTTACATCAGCAGAGGATTTACGGCGGTTTTATAAAGAACATGGCTGTGACGGGCTGGAAGTAATGCCCCTGGCCTATTCTACCAAAGAAGCACCGGATGTTTATCAGGAGGCCAGTGTGTGTCCACTGATACAACCGGACATGGTAACGGGTGTTCACTGCTGTTGCCTTCAGGACTGGATGAATCAGAACAAAGAGGAACTGATCACTCACTACCGGAAAGATCTGGACTATGCAACGCGTATGGGTGCAGAATATGTGGTCTTTCATGTGGTACAGGTAGACGGGGAAGAAAGTTTCACCTATCAGATGAAACACACGAACCGAGAAGTGATCGATGCCGCTGCATCTTTCATTAATGAACTTCTGGACGGGCAGACCTATCATTTCTGGTTCCTCATGGAAAACCTGTGGTGGCCGGGTCTGACCTTTGAAAACCCGGAAGATACACAGGCACTGTTTAGCCAGGTACATTACGAAAAGAAAGGCTTTATGCTGGATACCGGACACTATCTGCACACAAACCTGGATCTGCATAATCAGGACGAGGCTGTGGACTGTTTGCATCAGATGCTTGACAATCACAAAGACCTGATCCCTTACATCAAAGGCATTCACCTGCAGGAATCCCTGACCGGGGAGTATGTGAAACAATGGCTGGCAGATGCTCCACACGAACTGCCTGAAGATCCGGCAGAGAGTTTTCGGGTGGTTTACGAACATATCTTTCAGCTCGACCGCCACGAACCGTTTACAGCCGCCGGGGTAAAGGGGCTGGTAGAACGGATCGATCCGCTGTATGTGACGTATGAATATATTACACGGAGCCGGGAAGAGCTGGCAGAGTATCTGGAGAAAGGAAGATTAGATAAAAATCAAATATAGAAGAAAAATTCTTAATACTATTACGGTAATACATTGTGTTTCTTTTATTAAAATGCTATCATTATTACAATGT
>SKEE01001576.1_pt1 | contig 18187 bp, 18 predicted proteins | sample 4826661 | NCBI WGS metagenome assembly SKEE01 (sample SAMN11008817, study PRJNA524170) | human gut metagenome | biome: Human fecal sample; material: Feces; isolation source: fecal sample from pouch patient p20 | host: Homo sapiens | place: Israel: Tel-Aviv | collected 2016-11-14
CTACCACAGGAGTTAGGCCCTTATAGGGCCTGAGCAAACCACCAGTTTTACTGGTGGTTATGATTTCTCTTAACATAGTATATAATATAATTATTGTTACAAGTTAATGACGATTGCAAGATATAATTATAACATACTGATTACGAAATATAGCTTGTCAAATATCATTTTGAATGATTATTAACAGTGTAAGGGAGAACACATGAATGACGATAAAATTTATCGGGGGGGGGGTAATGCAGAATTTCCGTTTTTCTGTCATTACACCTAATGAAAAAGTTTATGATATGGTTCAATTGATGATTCAGGACTCGACACGAGTAGCCCCAGGGCAAGTTACCCTCATCAATGGCAGTCAGAAAGATGCGGCCAGTCAGATTGCAGATGCCGTCCATTCCGGGGCAGAGGCTTTATTGGCCTGGGAACCGATGGCGACACAGATTGTTGCTGCTTATCCACAGGCACGGGTCTATGTGATCCAGCCGAGTATCCTCGATTTATTGAATTGTATCCATCATGCTCCCAAAGAAGGGAAGTTAGGGGGCATCATCCCTTTTTCCCTGCGCGATTACTATGACGATTTAAAGCCTTCTTTTTAAAGCCTTCTTTTCGCGATTTCCAAGTAGCCTTTTATCACGTCGCACCGGAATATGATGACCAGGCTATGCGGGAAATCATCCGTCAGGCTGCTGCACGAGGCATAACGGCTTTAATTGGAACCGACGCCTTGTCTTCGATGATTGCCGCCCAAGATATCGATTGGATTCCCTTGCGGCCAGGTCGGGGCGGTCTGGTACGCGCTTTTTTCAAGGCCTTGTGGAATGTGCGTCGTTATCGTCAGGAAAATCCCCGTTCAGCCATCAACCAGGCCGGGATGCAGGCCCACTATCATCTGGAAGATATCATCGGCTCTTCTCAAGTTATGAGGGAAGTCAAGGAACTAGCCCAGACGTATGGCGCTACGGATTCGACAATCCTCCTAACGGGGGAATCGGGGACGGGCAAGGAAATGCTGGCCCAGGCCATCCACAATCTAAGTAGCCGCCGGCACGGCCCTTTTGTTGCAATCAACTGCGGCTCCATTACGGAAAGCCTACTGGAAAGTGAGCTCTTTGGATATGTTGGCGGGACCTTTACCGGGGCCAACCGGGATGGCAAAGTCGGCCTCTTTGAAGCGGCTAATGGCGGCACCTTGTTCCTTGATGAAGTCGGCGACATGCCCTATGTTTTGCAAAACCGGCTGCTGCGGGTCCTCCAGGAGAAGTATGTCCGGCCTATTGGCAGTCAGCGCGGCGTGCCTATCGACGTCCGGGTCATTGCGGCGACCAATAAGGACTTGCCCCGTGAAGTCCAGGAAGGACATTTCCGGTTGGACCTCTATTATCGCCTGGCCGTCCTGCCTATCGAAGTCCCGCCGCTGCGCAAACGGAAAGGCGATATCCAGGAGATTTCCCAATCGCTGCTGAAGAGCCTGGATATCCGCTACCATAAATCCCATACCTTTGACGCCAAAGTCTGGGATTTCTTTAAAAATCAGCCCTGGCCCGGCAATGTACGGCAATTGGCCCACGTCATCGAACGACTGGTGCTGGTCGTCAAACAGCCGGTCATCCAAGTAAAAGATGTCCTCCACGTCATGCCCCAGGCTGACATGACAGAAGGGCAGTCAACATCGGGCGAAGACGGTAGCTTGAAAGATTTGACCTATGAAAGAATCGAAAAAATGAGCCGCGAAGGAAAGAGCGGGGCCGAAATCGCCAAAGAACTCGGCATCAACCGTTCCACTGTCTATCGCATCAAGCGGAGGCACGAAGGAAAGTAGCGAGATTCGCAGACCGCTGGTCGCAAAAGAAACGGCTAGCAGCCGTATGCGTAGGGCCCGGCCTTTAACCTCTCAGACCGCCTTTGGCGGCCAGCTCCCCTATAAAGGGAGCCTTGTGCGGCCCGCTGTGAGATTTGAACACAGCCTATTCGAGTATAATGGCAGGCCTTTACGAAATACGAGCCACGAATCACGAACAACGAATCACGGCTCTTTTCTTGGACTCAGATGCGGCTGCGCCGCGACAGACTCATGATTGTATTACGACCATGTGCTACCTGTCATGAATTCCGGCTATGCACAGGATTCACGCGGCCTTTTTGGCCCGTCAGGTGCCGACCAGCGGAAGGCGCAAGACGGTTGCCAAAACGGACAGCAGAGGCTGGACGCCTTGGTCAGGACGTCCCCTGCGATGGCCCCGAATGGGGCCTTTTTTCACGAGCCGAGGGTCAATCGAGGCGATGTAGTCGATTTGAGTTTGTTGCCGCGTATATCCTTGGGGATATACACAGGATTCACGCGGGACGCCCTTTGGGCGTCTCCTACGGAGGCGAACGGCGGCCTGCGAACAGCGGGGCCGTCAGGCCCCAAAATTCGATGAACGACGAACGACCTACGATGAACGGCCTTTCCCCTGCCGTCAGGCCCTTAAACTGTGTCAATGACACGATATTGTGTCAAAATGAAACAAATGATAGGCAATATTCAATTTCAAAATATACATAAAATGTGATAAAATATATATACGATTGCAATCAAACACATGGCATGATAATTTCATGTATATTTTTGTTCATACTCCATACTATGGGAAAGAAGAGGGAATTTTTTTATGAATAAAATATATAAAGTTATTTGGAATCGTGTCAGACATTGTTATGTAGTTGTCTCAGAGTTAGCACATTCTCAAGGGAAAACGAAATGTGAAAAGAAGTCTTTATCTTGTTCACTAGTAACTGCGGCAGCAGTGCTGTTGCTTACTGGGGGGGACAATTTTTAACTGTTCAAGCAGCGGATACGCAAATCGACGGTAAGCAAATCAATGATAGTAAGTACTATACGAATGGATCTGATTTACATACAGATACAAGTACAACTACTGATCAGAATGTTAAGACCCTCCATTATGCTATTGCTGTAGGAGAGAATACGGTGGCAACAGGAACAGACGCTATCGCTGCAGGTACGCATAATACGGCATCAGGCAAGTGGTCCGTAGCCTTTGGAGGGACGTCTGTTCAAAAGACTGTAAGGAAGGCTATTAACAATAAGAACGTGAATTTGCTGGTTTACACGATTGGGGACAAAACGTATTACAAGTCCGGAAATGATTACCTCAGTAAAGATGATACGAAATTTACGGGAGATGCATCACAAGCTACTCCTGTCATGATTAATGCAGGTAATACGGCCAGCGGGGATGCTTCCGTAGCATTTGGCCAAAATACACAGGCAAAGAGCCTTGGATCTGTAGCATTTGGCATGGGGACGCAGGCTGGAGCTGAAGATGGTAAGGGAGGTCAGAACTCGGTTGCATTCGGCAATTACACAAAAGCGCTGGGCGGCCGTTCTGTTGCCTTTGGTGAAAATACGATAGCAAATTACAACGACTCCGTCGCCTTCGGCAATGATACGCGTGCACTCTCTACCGGCGCTACGGCCTTTGGCAACCGCACGCGTGCTCTGGCACAGTATTCTACGGCTTGGGGGAATGCCACTGTCGCAGCTGATGAAGAATCCACGGCTTGGGGTCGCGACACCATTGCCGGTGCTAAACTTGATGACAACGGTGCTGTGACCAATATCTATACCTATAAGGACAATCCGAAGGATAAAAACGAGCAAGAGAAGACCGCTACGGAAAAAATGGATGTCCATGGCAATCTGGCTTATATCCAGCCCAACGGTAAGACCGCTGGCATCAAGCAGATGAAGATTGATACCGGCACGGAGCTTCACGACTACGTGGTACTAGCTGGTCAAGACGACAATACCTATGTCCGCGACTATCAGGGCAGCCTCTGGAAAGTCAACGTTGATGCCAATGGTCAGGTTACCGTTGATACCACGGCAGGTATCAAGGGCAAGGTCTATAACAGTAACGGCACGAATAAGACTTCTTTGGCTAAGACTACTGTAAACAACAAGGAAGTCGACATCACGCCGGACAGTGTGCTGAAAAAAGCCCATGAAGGCACCAACGGCTATGACATCGAAGGTTATAAAGATGCTACAGCCTTCGGCTACTCCACCGAAGCCTCCGGCGACTACGCCACGGCCTTCGGCAACGACACACAGACAAAGGCATCAGCTGCCACGGCCTTTGGCACGACAACGAAGGCTTTGGGCGACAATGCCACGGCCTTTGGCCTCAGCACCATAGCCTCCGGCAAGCAGGCAACTGCTTTCGGCAGCTCGTCAACCGCATCTGGTGACAATGCCACCGCCTTCGGCGAAAGCAGTGTAGCTAATGGGGAAGCTTCTGTCGCTTTTGGCATTAAGTCTGAAGCTGATGGCAAGAACTCTTTGGCGGGGCTTGGTGGTAAGGCCTATGCGGATAATACGATTGCTTTGGGACAAAATGCTAGTGCTCATGTGGACGGTGCTATTGCCATAGGAAATACAGCTTATGATCAGGCCACGAATGGGGTTGCTTTGGGCACCAGAGCTTCCATTGTTCCTCATGGAAGTGAGACTATCAGTGATGCCACCGCTATTGGGACCGATACAAAAGTTATGGGTTCCAGGTCTACAGCTATCGGCTATAAAGCCAGTGCTATGAAGGATGATGCGGTAGTATTAGGAAACAACATCATCAGTCAAGCAGACCATTCTACTATTATTGGCTTTGATGGTGGCGTCTCCAGCGGAACATATAATACGGTTGTTGGGGCTGACAGCGGCGTAAGTGGTAATTATAATACGTCCATAGGATATAAAAATAATATAATTCAATCTTCCAATAGTCTTGTCCTTGGCAGTAATTCCAAGATTAATGGAGGTTCACAGCTAGTAGCTATCGGTTATAATGCAACCGCACAAAATGGAAGCGATTCTTTAGCGCTAGGATTTAACAATGCTGCCCAAGGCTCTAATAATATTTCTATTGGGACAAACTCTCTGACAATGGATAATATTACGACAGCTATCGGTTATTATGCTTCTGCTTATGGTGGAAATGGGGCTACTGCTAGAGTAGACGCTGATAGCTCGCTGGCCGTGGGAGACGAAGCTCATACGACAGGAAACCGATCTATTGCTATTGGCTATAAAGCGCAGGCTCACGTGAATAAGACAATTGGTCAAGATGATAAGGCCAATGCGCTTGCAATCGGTAGTGAAGCAGGTGTTTCATCAGCTAATGGTATGGCACTTGGCAGTAGTGCCCAGGTTTCAGGAGAGAATGGTACTGCCTTGGGCAACAAGGCGGCAGCTACTGGAAAAGACGGAGCTGCTATTGGAACCAGTTCCAATGTTTGGGGTGAAGCTGGTGTGGCTTTAGGCCGAAATACTGGTGCTGTAGAGTATTCTACGGCCATAGGTGACAGAGCGAAGGCCTGGAAATCTCATGCTATGGCTTTGGGTAAAGGAGCTAATGGGGCCGTTGAATATGGTATTGCTTTGGGGGAAGGAGCTACTGTAACCAATCCCTATAAACAGGATGAAAATAATAACTGGGTGGAAGATACTGAACATGCAGCTACCGGTGCTGTTGCCATAGGACGTTCGGCTCTGACTAATGTGGAAGGCGGCGTGGCAATTGGACAGAATTCTCAGTCAGTCACGGCAAAAGGCGTAGCGGGGTATGATGTATTGACAAATGCTGCGTCTACTACCAACACTTCCACTTGGGTTTCTACAAGTGGAAGTGTTGGTAGGGGATAAAGCAAAGAATCTGACCCGGCAGATTACTAATTTAGCTGCTGGCTATGAAGATACGGATGCTGTCAACGTGGCGCAGCTGAAAGCTGTTGCCGGTAGTCACACGACCGTTTCTGTCGGAAATACGAAGGTCATGGCAGATAATACGCCCGTTAAGGGTGGCAATCTGGAGCTGAAGCGTACAACGACGAATGGCCAGTACAACTATGATGTATCTCTGAGCAAAGATGCTTGGGATTGATACAATATTGGGAACGGTGTGCATAGCAGAAAAGTCCATATATAGCGAGGTCTTGGCAAACGTCGGCAGATAGCCGGCTTTTTTTGTGCTTGGAAATAGGGGAGTGACCTTAAGGCAAAGGAGAAGAAAAGGATGGCAACAAGAATACGGCAGTAACGATAGCTTTTTATCGTTACTGCCGTAGAGGATGACTACGTGGTAAATCATGAAGTTCAAGAAAAGGTCGATATAACAAAATACTTGACCTACAAATCAATGCATTTTAAATATTGACGTGTAAGTAAAAATATGATACTATTTACATATATTAGAAGAAGGAGTGATAAAAATGACGGAACAGTTCAATCCTAAGATACTGTTTGACAACATTGACTTCCTAATAAAAAGCGAGAACCGGAAAATTGGTGAGGTGGAAAGTGAAGCAGGCGTCAGCGCCGGATATATATCTAGAACTAGCAAGGACGGTGGAAGTCGGCCAGGCATTGATTTCATCATGAATATAGCAAAAGTACTCCATGTTAGTATCGATACTCTTTTGAAAGTAGATATATCTTCGCTCACACCTACAGAACGATATTTAATATCATTTTTGGAAAAGTTGGAACACGATACGGTTCATGATTTATTAGCCTGGGAAAGAGTGTCAGCAGAAAGTTTGAACAACATGGAAACGGATCAGAATGGTATTACGAATCATCCATTATTTGATTTCCATCGTTTCTATGAAGAGGGAGAGAGCGAGTACCCGGAAGAGGTTTCAAGAGTCGTATTTGTTTCAAATTCGTTCGGTGTTCATACTTCGATTCATGGGGATTGCTTCGAATTGAGGTTAAAGAATGGAGCCTACTTGCATCTCATGAATATTTCTAAGAGTGTATATCGTACTAATGACCAGGATGCCTTTGCAAAAGAGGTGTGGATGAGCATACCGGGACAAGAACCGCAATATCTGTGCAGTGACCATGGTGATTCTAAGCTGGCAGAGTTCATTAACAACCTTTATGCAGCAGTGGCTGAAAATACAAAGCATCCCAAAGTAAAGCAGGAATTTAGGTATATCATTGATTCTTTCATGAAAGGTGAAAATGAGGATGATCCGCCACAACAGTTTGATGAAGAAATTCCATTTTAAAAGAGGAGGCAGTGTATATGGTGAAAATTAGGAAACAGATTAGAAACTTGCACGATACAACTCCTAATGGACAACGAGTTTTTGATGCTATCGTTGAAGGAGATAAGGTCACACTCGAAATCAAAACTAGTCAAAGAAAACTTGTGCAAATCCCTTGGGAAGATGTTGTATCCCAGGTGGATGCAGCAAAAGATATAAGCTTACTAAGATAAAGTAGAAGTTACCTCAACAGCCCGATGTATTTATGCGGAGCTGTAAAACGGAGCTATCTATATTGACTGAAAGGTCATGTAGATAGCTCTTTTTTTATTTCAGTCAGCAACTTTGCTTGAAATAAAAAGTAATAACTATATGTAACATATTAATAATCAAATATTGATTCCCGTCTCAACGTTCACTCCCGGACGCGGGTGTGCCCAGAGCCGAGAGACGGTCTGGAAAGTTAATCACGTCAGCCTACTGGGATGGTTGGCCATAGAAGCGAGGATGCATCTTATGGTCAATTTCGACAGGCTGCCTGCGTGGATTCTCGCTTCGCATTATGCGAAGGAGATCGCGCATGGCCAATCTACAGACAAACAAACAGAAGCAATACTACATTCCTCTGGAACGCACTCCAGAAACCGTCATCACCGAGGAATACAAGGACTGTGAAGTCCGCTGGTCAAAAATCGGCTGCCGTAAGGTTCGTACTGTCCTGATTCCGGCAACTGAAGAACAGTATCGTGAATACATGCGTCCGCTCTGGCGGGAAGATAAGCGCCAGCAGCGGCATGGTGCCGATGAAGTATCGGCGGACAAAGTGCGGGATGACTACGAGCTGGAGGTGCCTGATGACTTCAACTTAGAGGAAGAAGTCGTGAAGAAAGAGTTGCTGGCAGCGCTGCGCCATGAACTGGCGGCCTTGCAGGATATCGACCGGACCATCCTACTGATGATTGCCGACGGTGCCAGCGAAGCGGCAACCGGGAAGGCCGTTGGCTTGAGCCAGAAAGCGGTGAATAAGCGCAAACACAAGCTGTATGCACTTCTGAAGGAACACCTCAAAGACTTCCGTTAAATAGGGAAAGATCCGGCTGCAAAAAAAGTGGCCGGATTTTTTTTGAAATCGGTACTTAACGATGATGCGGTTGTCCTATTACTGGTGAAGGGCGAACGAATAAGCCATTCAGGAAGGAGGAACTCAAGATGATGTACACACAGACACCTGAAAAACTGGCTCAGCAGCAAAAGCTGGACCGGGAACTGGCGGCGGTGCTGATGGCCATCAGCGTCACGACCCGCAGTATTGCCAGAAATATCCATCTCTTATCAATGCAAAGACATGTGAAAGGAGTCAATCCGTATGACAAACGATGAACTGCAGAAACTGGCAGCGGCCCTGACCGATTGCGGCAAGGCGCTGCTGAAGATTTCCGAAACCATGGCGGTGAAGAAAGACAATCTGCCACCTTCAGAAACAAAATCAAAGAAGGCTGAAGAGCCGCTGACACTGGAAGCTGTTCGCAAAGTCGCTGCCGACAAGGCCCGCAAGGGATTTACAGCAGAAGTCCGCAGCCTTATCCAGAAGTACGGAGCGGACAAGCTGTCCGGTATTGATGCGGCACAGTACGAAGCATTCCTGAAGGAACTGGAGGTGATTGGCCATGCCGGATAAACATGCGGTGCTGTCCGCATCTTCCTGCTACCGCTGGCTGGCCTGCCCACCGTCTGCAAAGGAATGTGCCAAGCTGCCGGATACCTCCAGTGAATTCGCCCGCCAGGGAACAGATGCCCATACGCTCTGTGAATTCAAGGTGAAGACGGCGCTGGGGCAGAAGCTGGAAGACCCGACGAAGGGACTCACGTTCTTTGATGAGGAGATGGCGGAATGCACTGATGAATACGCGCAGTTCGTCATGGAATGCCTGGCCACAGCCAAAGCATCCTGCAAGGACCCGATGATCATGATCGAACAGCGGCTGGACTTTTCCCAGTGGGTGCCAGGCGGTTTTGGAACAGGCGACTGCCTCATCGTAGCCGACGATACCCTGACAGTCATCGATTACAAGCATGGCTTGGGAGTCCTGGTGGATTCCGAGAAGAATCCGCAGATGATGTGCTATGCCCTCGGTGCGCTGAACCTGTTTGATGGCATCTATGATATCCGCCAGGTGTCCATGACTATCTTCCAGCCCCGCCGGGACAACGTCAGCACTTGCACCATGAGCAAGGTAGAACTGCTCCAGTGGGCCGAAACGGTGCTGAAGCCTGCGGCAGAACTGGCGGCGAAAGGTGAGGGCGAATATAAAGCCGGTGACCACTGCCGCTTCTGCAAGATCAAGGCAACCTGCCGCAAGCGGGCCGAGTACAATCTGGAACTGGCCCGGTATGATTTCGCCGTCCCGTCCACGCTGCAGGATGAAGAAATCGAAGCCGTCCTGGAGAGGGCCGATGAACTGGTGAACTGGGCCGGGGATGTCAAAGAATACGCTTTGCAACAGGCCCTGTCCGGCAAGCAGTGGGACGGATGGAAACTGGTCGAAGGCCGGTCGAACCGCCGCTACGTAAATGAAGAAGCGGTGGCAGAAGCTGTAGAAAAGGCAGGGTTCAACCCGTATGAAAAGAAGCTGCTCGGCATCACGGCGATGACGAAACAGCTCGGAAAGAAGCGGTTCGAAGAACTGCTGTCAGGTTTAGTGGAAAAGCCGCAGGGCAAGCCAGTCCTGGTGCCGGCATCGGATAAGCGTCCGGCCATGTACACCGCGGCAGATGAATTCAATGATGAAAAATAAGGAGGAACTTGTTATGTCCAAGAATTATGTCAATCCGTGCAAAGTGATTACCGGAGTCAATACCAGATGGTCTTATGCCAACGTCTGGGAACCGAAGTCCATCAATGGCGGTACGCCGAAGTACAGCGTCAGCCTGATCATCCCTAAGTCGGATACGAAGACTGTAGAAAAAATCCGCGCTGCCATCAAGGCTGCTTACGAAGAAGGCGAAAGCAAGCTCAAGGGCAATGGCCGCACTGTACCGGCTCTCGAAGCCATCAAAACGCCGCTCCGTGACGGCGACCTGGAACGCCCGGGCGATGATGCCTATAAAGACAGCTTCTTCGTCAATGCCAACTCGGCGACCAAGCCGGGCATCGTTGATGCTGACTGCCAGCATATCCTGGAACGCTCTGAAGTCTACTCCGGCGTCTATGGCCGTGCGTCCATCAACTTCTATGCCTTCAACAGCAATGGCAACAAGGGCATCGCCTGCGGCCTGAACAACCTGCAGAAAATCCGTGATGGTGAACCCCTTGGCGGCAAGCCGCGTGCAGAAGATGACTTCGCTACGGCTGACGATGATGATTTCCTGGCATAAGGAGGCGTGATTATGGAAACTATGATGAGACTGATTCTGGATGGCCTGTACTGCCTGGTTGCACTGTGCGCCGGAGGATTCTTCGTGGCTATGATCTATACGGATATCAAAAAGGACCAGCGGGATGCAGAAATGGCTCGGCACCGGGATGAACGGGAAGAAGAGTACCACCGCAAGCAGATGGAATCCTTCCGGAAATAAGTAGTAGTGAATAGCGGCGGGGCCTTGTGCCTCGCCGTTTTTTCGAGGTGAAGCGTATGAAAACCATCAGTATCGATATTGAAACATTCAGCGATATCAATCTGGCAAAATGCGGCGTGTACAAATATGCCGAATCGCCAGCCTTTAAAATCCTTCTCTTTGGATATTCGGTGGACGGCGGCGAAGTGCAGGTCGTTGACCTGGCGCAGGGAGAGCGTATCCCCAACGCTATCCTGGATGCCCTGACCGATGAATCCGTTACCAAGTGGGCGTTCAATGCCAGCTTTGAACGGGTCTGCCTGTCGCGCTACCTGTGTGACCTGGGGATGAGCCTGGACCCGTTCCGTGACCATCATCCGCTTTCCCAGGACTGTGCCAGGTTCCTCAATCCGGCAGGATGGAAATGCTCCATGGTCTGGTCGGCCTATATGGGCCTGCCCCTTTCCCTGGAAGGCGCAGGAGCCGTGCTGAAGCTGGACAGCCAGAAGATGAAGGAAGGCAAAGACCTGATCCGCTATTTCTGCGTTCCCTGTAAGGAAACCAAATCGAATGGCGGCAGGACAAGAAACCTTCCTCAGCATGCGCTGGATAAATGGACACTGTTCAAGTCCTACAACAAACGGGACGTGGAAGTGGAAATGGCCATCCAGGAGCGGCTGAAGAAGTATCCCGTCCCGGAACCGATATGGGATGAATATCATCTCGACCAGGAAATCAATGACCGGGGCATCGCCATCGACCGGACGCTGGCTAAAAATGCCATCGTCATCGATGCCCGCAGCCGGGACAGCCTGATGGCTGTGCTGAAGGAAAAGACGGGCCTGGAGAACCCGAACTCCGTCATACAGATGATCGGCTGGCTGGAACAGCATGGGATGAAGACCGATTCCTTGGGCAAGAAGCAGGTACAAAAGCTGCTGAAGACGGCAGAAGAACCGCTGCGCAGCGTACTGATGATTCGGCAGAAACTGGCCAAATCATCAGTACGTAAATACCAATCCATGGAGATGACGGCCTGCGAGGATGGCCGGGCCAGGGGCATGTTCCAGTTCTATGGGGCCAACCGGACCGGGCGGTTTGCCGGCCGGCACATCCAGCTGCAGAATCTTCCCCAGAATCATCTGCCGGATCTTTCGGAAGCCAGGGAACTGGTACGCCAGGGAAATTATGAAGCCCTGGAACTCCTGTATGATTCCATCCCCGATGTCCTTTCCCAGCTCATTCGCACCGCCTTTGTACCACGGCAGGGGCTGAAGTTTGTGGTATCTGACTTTTCGGCCATTGAAGCCAGGGTGCTTTCGTGGCTGGCAGGAGAAACATGGCGTTCGGACGTCTTTGCCAGGAATGGTGACATTTACTGCGCCTCGGCCAGCTCCATGTTCGGCGTTCCCGTAGAAAAGCATGGCGTCAACGGGTATCTCCGGCAGAAAGGGAAAATCGCAGAACTGGCCCTGGGCTATGGCGGCTCTGTTGGCGCACTGAAGGCTATGGGCGCCCTGGACATGGGACTTACGGAAAACGAGCTGTATCCTTTGGTGCAGTCCTGGCGGTCGGCCAATCCGCATATCGTCGATTTCTGGTGGCAGGTGGATGCCACCGTGAAGACAGCCATCAAGGAACAGATCCCCATGCGGGCCGGCTGCATCCGCTTCCTCTGCCAGAGCGGCATGCTGTTCATCCAGCTCCCAAGCGGACGGCGGCTTTCCTATGTGAAGCCCCGGATAGGCGAGAACCGCTTCGGCGGGGAATCCGTCACCTATGAAGGCATCGGCGCAACGAAAAAGTGGGAACGGCTGGAGAGCTACGGCCCGAAGTTCGTGGAAAACATCGTCCAGGGCATCAGCCGGGACATCCTCTGCTATGCCATGCAGACGCTGCGATGCTGTGCTATCGTCGGCCATGTCCATGACGAACTGATTATCGAGTGTCCCAAAGACACCAGCGTCGATGCCATCTGTGAGCAGATGGGCCGGACACCTCCCTGGGCCGAAGGGTTGTTGCTCCGGGCAGACGGGTATGAGTGCGAATTTTATCAGAAAGATTGAAATGGAGGTACTTAAAGCAGCGGATCCTGTCCTGTTACTGATAGAGGACGAGTTCCTCGGACTTTTTGACGAAAGGTGGAATCCGCTATGAAAAATTTGATTCCTGTAGATGATTACGGTGTGTTCGCTGACCAGAAAGGAATAGCCAGGGTTGACAGCCTGTTTGTTGCTGCGACTTTTGAGAAAGGCCATCGTCATGTATTGCGGGATATTGCCAGAATCATTGAACCCAAATCTGGGCTCAGTGAAAATTTCATCCATGACAATTTTATACTCAGTACCTACAAGGATGCCAGAGGAAGAAAACTGCCGCGATACCTGCTGACCCGCGATGGCTTCACGATGCTGGTCATGGGGTATACCGGGCCTAAGGCGATGCATTTCAAGGAACTCTATATCCATCGTTTCAATGAGATGGAGCAGTGCATCCGGTCGCTCCTGTCTGCCCGGCAGGAATTCCCCATGCTGACGGACATGATCTGCCGGCTGCATGAAAGCCCGAAGGCATATCACTTCAGCAATGAAGCCGACATGCTGAACCGCATCGTCCTGGGGATGTCTGCCAAGCAGTTCCGGCTGGCCAACGGCATCGAAAAAGGGCAGAGCATCCGGCCTTATCTGACTGCACAGCAGATCCATGCTCTGGACCGGCTGCAGCACCTGGATTACGGCCTGCTGTATTCCTGCCCGGATTTCCAGCAGCGCAAGCAGCTGCTTATGGCTTATTACAAAACGGAACTGGAGGGATGAATCATGTTTTACGTAAAAGAACCACTTAAGGATGGTGTCGATGTGACGGTCGAAATCAATGACGAAAACGTTTTCTGCCGTTGCCCGGTCTGTGGCAGGGAAGTACCTGTCAATCTGAAGGATGTCCTGTCAGACAGTGACGCTGACCTGGTGGGAACGGCAGTATTGTGCGATGAATGTGCGGAGGGGTGGATGGAACTGCATGGAAAACAATCCGAAACGTAATGCAGAGTACTATCCGGACCCGACAGCGTATCAGGCAATCAGGAACGTGGAACCACAAAGGTTCCCGTTCATGCCTGTTGTGTACGTGTGTTCGCCCTATGCTGGGGATGTGGAAGAAAATATCCGGAAAGCCTGTGCCTACTGCCGCTATACGGTAGACCAGGGATGTATCCCTCTGGCACCGCATCTGTATCTGCCGCAGTTCCTCGACGAAGAATCGGAACGGGAACTGGCACTTTTTATGGATATCGCTCTGCTGTCCCGCTGCGTCGAACTCTGGGTCTTTGGCGATGTGATTTCGGCGGGAATGGAAAAAGAAATCCAGTACGCCCAAAGAAAAGGAAAAACAATTCGGTATATTAACGAGGTGAAATAAGATGGATTTTACACTTTATAGGTCAGACTTTGCTGGCGTGGAAGCGAATTGCCGCTATCCCAGGCAGCAGAAAATCAGCTGTGCCGAGGACCTGAAGGCGGCAGCCGCCTTCGATCATGTCTGCGTAGCCTTCAAAGATTGTTATCGGAAGCGGGAGAATTTTCTCTCCGCCGACGTCCTGGTCATGGATTGTGACAACACCCACTCGGAGAATCCTGCTGAATGGATTTCCATGGAAAAGCTCCTGGCCATGCTGCCAAAAGTCTCGGTGGCCGTCGTGCCATCAAGGAATCACATGAAACCCAAGGACGGCAAGTGTGCCAGGCCGCGCTTCCATGCTTATTTCGGGATCCCGGATATTACGGATGAACAGCACTATACAGAACTGAAACGGGCAATCCACCGGGCGTATCCCTTCTTCGATGAAGCGGCTCTCGATGCAGCCCGGTTCATCTATGGCTGCCCTGTCGAGAAAGTATTGTGGCAGGACGGGGAAACGACAATCGACCAGGTACTCAAAGTGGGAGATACCGAGTCACGCAGTATCCCGGCCGGACGCCGGAACAGCACTATGAGCCGTTTTGCCGGCCGCGTCATCAAACGTTACGGGGCGACGGAAAAGGCGTACCAGATTTTCCTCGACGAAGCGGAAAAGTGCGACCCGCCGCTTCCCGACACCGAGCTGAACACTATCTGGGGCAGTGCCGTACGGTTCGGCAAGCGCATCGCAAAGCAGGAAGGTTACGTCAGCCCGGATGAATACAACAACGATTTCGGCACCCGGGACTCCTTGCGGCCGGAGGATTATTCGGATATCGGCCAGGCCAAGGTCATCGCCAGAGAATACGGCAACGAGCTGCGCTACACCGACAGCACGGATTTCATCCGCTACGATGGCATCTGCTGGGAAGAATCGCGGCAGGCAGCGGTCGGTGCAGCGGAAGAATTCCTGGATTTGCAGCTGGCTGATGCTAATGAACAGTCCGAGCAGGCACTCAGGGAATTAGCAGGGACAGGGATTTCGGAAGATATCATCCGTAAGGGCGGACGGAACCTGGAGAAGATGATTGAGGAAAAGCAGACCAAAGCCTACGCCGCCTACCTTGCCGCAGAAGCGTACCGGAAGTTTGTCCTGAAACGCCGCGATATGCGCTATATCCTGTCGGCCTTGCAAGCATTGAAACCCATGGTCCAGATGCCTATCCAGGCACTGGATGCAGATGAATTCCTGCTGAACACCCCGTCTTATACATATGATCTGCGGAAAGGGATGCGGGGACGGCAGGAACACCGAGCGACGGACTTCATCACGAAATGTACCTCTGTAGACCCGGGCATCGAAGGGAAAGCTATTTGGGAACAGGCCGTCCGGCAGTTCTTTACCGGCGATACGGCGCTCATCGACTACGCCCAGGAAATCAGCGGCCTCATGGCTATCGGCAAAGTCTATGTAGAAGCCCTGGTCATCGCGTACGGCGACGGCCGCAACGGCAAGTCGACCTACTGGAATTCCCTGGCCCGCGTCCTTGGCAGCTACTGCGGCGGCATCTCTGCCGATGCCCTGACGGCAGGCTGCAAGCGGAACGTCCGTCCGGAAATGGCGGAGCTGAAGGGGAAGCGCATGATCATTGCCGCCGAAATGGAAGAAGGTGTCCGGCTTTCTACATCCATCCTGAAACAGCTCTGCTCAACGGATGAAGTGAGCGGCGAAAAGAAATATAAGGATCCTTTTAAGTTCGTACCGACACACACGCTGGTTCTCTACACGAACCACCTGCCCAGGGTGGGGGCTAATGACGAAGGGACATGGCGGCGTCTTATCGTCATGCCCTTCAAGGCCCAGTTCGAAGGGAAGAGCGACATCAAAAACTACGCAGACTACCTGGTGGAGAAAGCCGGTCCTGCCATCCTGCAATGGATCATCGAAGGGGCGGAGAGGGTCATTGCCAAGAACTATCACCTGGATACGCCTGATTGCGTCGCATCTGCCATCAATGAATACCGCGGGCAGAATGACTGGCTTCGGCATTTCCTGGATGACTGCTGTGAAGAAGATGCCTCTTTCAGCGAGAAGTCCGGGGAACTTTATACGGCCTATCGGCTGTACTGCCAGCAGATGAACGAGTATACCCGCAGTACGACGGATTTTTACGGAGCATTAGAGAAAACTGGGTTTGACAGGCGTAAGCGAAAAGCCGGGTATTTCATTTATGGGCTGCAGCTGAAAGTCACAGATTTCCTGTAAGAAAAAGGGAAGGGTGCAGGTCGGTGCAGGTCAATATATAAACCCCCTTTAGGGCTGAAAAATAGAAAAAATGTCTTTAAGGGAAGTTTATGAAACGACCTTCACCGACCTGCACCCCTATAAAAAAGGGGTGAGTAATATGCGAGAAAAAGTAATCGAACACCACCTGGTGATGGAAACGGAGAAGGCTGGCGGTAAGGCAGTGAAGCTTGTTTCGCCATCATTTGCAGGTATGCCGGACCGCTTGATTCTATTGGCTGATGGGAAGATGGGCTTTGTGGAAGTAAAGGCGCCGGGGCAGAAGCCAAGGCCGCTGCAGCTGAAGCGCCATGCCATGTTGCGACGGCTGGGCTACCAGGTATTCGTCCTGGATGCCATGGAGGACATCCCTGCTGTCCTGAATGCCATCGCCCGCACGCCCGATGGGAAAGGGGGCGGAGGTGCATGAAGTTCATGCCGCATGAATATCAGAAATACGCCATCGAATATATCAAGACCCATCCCGTCACGGCCCTGTTCCTGGACATGGGCCTTGGCAAGACGGTGACAACGCTGACGGCCATCCGTGACCTCGTGTATGACGCCTTTGAAGTTAAGCGGGTGCTGGTGGTAGCTCCGCTGCGGGTGGCGAGAGACACCTGGCCGGATGAACTCAGGAAGTGGGATCACCTGAAAGCGCTGACCTGCAGTGTGGTCGTGGGAACTGTGGCAGAACGGCGGCGGGCCTTGCAGCAGGATGCGGATATCTATATCGTGAACCGCGAGAACCTGGCCTGGCTCTATGAGAACAGCCGCCTGGATTTCGATATGGTCGTTCTGGACGAGCTGTCGAGTTTCAAGAACCACCAGTCGAAGCGGTTCCGTGCCATGAAGGCCCTGCGTCCTAAAGTGAAACGCATCGTCGGCCTTACAGGGACGCCCAGCGGCAATGGCTTGATGGACCTCTGGGCTGAGTTCCGCATCCTGGATATGGGAGAGCGTCTGGGAAGATATATCAGCCAGTACCGGAACCTGTACTTCCAGCCGGATAAGCGCAACGGCATGGTGGTGTATTCCTACAAACCCCTGCCGGGAGCGGAAGAAGCCATCTATCACCAGATTGCCGACATCACCGTGTCCATGAAAGCAACAGACTATCTGGAGATGCCGGAGCTGGTGAGCGTAGCGAAGGAAGTCAGCCTGAGCGGGAAAGAAAAGGAACGGTATGATGAACTGAAGAAGTCCCTGGTGCTGGAGCTTCCAGGCGGCGAAATCACAGCCGCCAATGCCGCGTCGCTGACACTGAAGCTTTCGCAGATGGCGAACGGCGCCATTTATACCGATGGCAAGGACGTGGCGGCCATCCATGACCGGAAGCTGGATGCACTGGAAGACCTGGTGGAAAGTGCCAACGGCAAGCCAGTCCTGGTGGCGTACTGGTTCAAGCACGATAAGGACCGCATCCGGGAGCAGATGGAAGCCAGGGAACTGAAGGTGCCGCAGGATTTCGCCGACTGGAACGCAGGAAAGATACCTGTGGCCCTCATCCATCCGGTCTCTGCCGGACACGGCCTGAACCTGCAGCAAGGCGGTTCCATCCTGATCTGGTTCGGCCTGACCTGGAGCCTGGAGCTGTACCAGCAGACCAATGCCCGGCTCTGGCGGCAGGGGCAGCAGAGCCGCACAGTCATCATACAGCACATCGTAGCCAGGGACACGATTGACGAGCGCATCCTGAACGTCTTGAAACACAAAGACGGAACCCAGGCCGCACTGATCGAGGCAGTGAAAGCTGACCTGGGCATGACGGAAACAGGAAATGGGGGTATACTATGAAGCAGGACTCGGAAGGAGAAGAAAAGCGTATGGAAGCCAAGGCGTACCTGGAACAGGCACGGAACATCAACATACAGATAGACAGCAAGCTGGAGCAGG
>SKEE01001609.1_pt1 | contig 17975 bp, 12 predicted proteins | sample 4826661 | NCBI WGS metagenome assembly SKEE01 (sample SAMN11008817, study PRJNA524170) | human gut metagenome | biome: Human fecal sample; material: Feces; isolation source: fecal sample from pouch patient p20 | host: Homo sapiens | place: Israel: Tel-Aviv | collected 2016-11-14
GCACAAGATGTATAAGGTTGACACAGAACAAGGCACTTATGCACTTAAATTGTTGAACCCATATGTCATGCAAAGAGAAACAGCTATGACGAATTTCGCAAAAGCCGAACAGATAGAATTACTATTAGAGCAGCAATGTATCCCTATTCTCCCTGCATTATCTTTTGGTGGAAGAAAAATGCAGGAAATAGATGGTGAATACTTCTACTTCTTTGATTACTTCTATGGAAAACCTTTGAAGAATAATGAGATAACTGAATATCATTGCAGAGAAATAGGAAAGGTACTTGCTAAAATTCATAGTATAGATAAGAAGTTTATGAGTGAAAAAATTTCTGAAATGTCTATTGATTGGGCGTTCTATCTTGCCGAAATGAAAAAAGCCGATGTGAGATTGTATGCGATATTGAAAGATGCTCTTCCGGTAATTCAAGACAGTCAAAATAAAGGTAATCTGGCAAGAAGGAAACTGCCACAAATTGTATCTATCTGCCATAACGATATGGATTGCAAAAATGTTCTTTGGAATGGGAATGATTATCGTATTATTGATTTGGAATGCTTATCTTACAATAATCCGTTTATGGAATTGTTTGAACTGGCATTATGTTGGTCGGGATATGAGGATTGTCAAATTGATTTTCGGATGTTTCAGACTTTTTTACAAGGATATAAAAATGCGGGCGGAGAATTGCCCACAGACTGGGAAACATTATATGATTGTAATAACGGCAGATTGGAATGGTTGGAATATAATATTAAGCGTGTTTTAGGCATTGACTGCGGAGATGACGAAAAAGAAATTGGAATAGAGCAGGTTGAGGAAACAGTTCAGCACATCATTTACTATTCCGAGATGAAGAAACTTATACTTGAGCATTGTATTATATAAATTCCAGTTTATGTGGCAGATAAGCTCAGAATCATTCTGCAAAAGATACTACACCTACTATGTTATATTTTGGTTCACAACCAACAGGAGAGCAATTTTATGAAAAGAATTGCTGTCGAAAAAAGTTTGCAATCATATATTTTTAATAAAAAAGGTAAATCTTAGCTTGAGAATAATTTGCCGAAAGGAGTAGAAAACTATGAAAATGCCAGAAAAAATTGATATAAATATGTTTGCTCCATGTGGAATGAATTGTAAAGTTTGTTATAAGCACTGTTACCACAAAAAGCCTTGTGCTGGGTGTTTGAATAGTGATAAAGGGAAACCTGAACATTGTCGTAAATGCAAAATAAAGGACTGTGTCAAATCAAAAACGTTATCCTATTGTTTTGAATGTGCTGAATACCCATGTAAGTTGATTAAAAACCTTGAAAAAAGCTATAACAAACGGTATCAAGCAAGTCTTATAGAAAATAGTTGTTTTGTTCAGGAACAAGATTTGGAGCATTTCATGGAACAGCAGAAAATAAAATATACTTGTTCTGAATGCGGTGGCATTATTTCTATTCACGATAGAGAATGTAGCGAGTGTCAAGAAAAAATGAAATAGTAAAATCCCAGTTTGTATAATTAAATACTACATAGCAGTCTTGTACAAAAAAGTATGAGGCTGCTTTTATTTTTCCCTAAAACGAAAGGAGACGATGACAAAATGAAATTAGTATTAGCGGAAAAGCCATCTGTTGCTCAAAGTATCGCAAAGGTAATCGGTGCAACAAAACGCAATGATGGTTATCTTGAAGGAAATGACTATGTAGTAAGCTGGTGTGTCGGTCATCTGGTGGAGCTTGTAAATCCCAAAGGTTATGATGAAAAATACAGTAAATGGAACTATGATGATTTGCCGATTTTGCCGGAAAGATGGAAGTATGAGGTATCAGCATCTACACGAAAACAGTTTGCAGTTTTAAAGAAATTGATGAAACGAGATGATGTAGAAAGCCTTGTCTGTGCAACGGATGCAGGACGTGAGGGTGAGCTTATATTCAGGCTTGTATATCATCAATGTGCCTGCAAGAAACCATTTGAGCGACTTTGGATTTCTTCAATGGAAGATAGTGCCATCAAAAAAGGATTTGAAAATTTAGAACCATCAACAAAATATGATTCGTTATATGAATCTGCGTTATGTCGAGAGCGAGCTGACTGGATTGTCGGAATCAATGCTACTCGACTTTTTTCATGCCTATATCACCAGACTTTGAATGTAGGACGAGTAATGACACCAACGCTTGCAATGGTAGTCATGCGTGAAGCTTCAATTTCAGCTTTTAAACAAGAATCCTTCTATACAGTCCAGTTGGAATTTGAATATTTCATCGCAAGCAGCGAACGTTTTCAAAATATTGAAGAAGCCAGGGCGTTACAGCATGATTGTCAGAAAATTGGAAAATGCTTTGTATCGAAAACTGAGAAGAAAGAGAAAAAGGAAAATGCTCCGGCTTTATATGATTTAACGAGCTTGCAAAGAGATTCCAATAGAATCTTAGGCTTTACCGCACAGCAGACACTTGATTATACCCAAAGCCTTTATGAAAAGAAATTAGTCACTTATCCCCGTACTGACAGCCGATATTTGACAGAGGATATGAAAGATTCGATACCTCATTTGCTAAGACAGATTGAAACACTTCTTAATAAGAAAGTTCCATGCAATACAAATATCTCACAGGTTATCAATAGTAAAAAAGTATCCGATCATCACGCTATTATTCCAACTAATGAAATTGAAAAATGCAATTTAGAAGAACTTCCCAAAGGTGAACGTGCTGTGTTGGAACTGATTGCTAATAGGTTGCTTGTTTCTGTTAGTGAAGCATATCACTACGAAGAAACAACAATAGAACTAAACTGCAATGATACGTTGTTCAAGGCGAAAGGAAAAACGGTATTGTCGCTTGGTTGGAAATCATTTGTTACAAGTGAAAAAGATTTAAAAGAAGGAACTCAGGTAATTCCATCACTTGCTGTCGGTGATGAGCTTTCAGTAAATAAAGTTGGTATCAAAGAAGGAAAAACTTCCCCACCAAAGCTATTTACAGAAGATACGCTTCTTCAGGCGATGGAAAATGCTGCTTCAAATGAAATGCCAAAAGAAGCAGAGCGAAAAGGAATCGGTACACCTGCAACTCGTGCCGGAATTATTGAAAAGCTGGTTTCAAAAGGCTATCTGAAGCGTAAAGGAAACAACAAAGTAAAAAACTTAGTCCCAACGGATAAAGGTGCTGCCCTTATCACAGTTATGCCGGAGCAGATTCAATCTGTGACAATGACTGCTGATTGGGAAGAAAAGCTATTGAAGATTGAGCATAAAGAGTATTCATCGCAAGCATTTATGAATGAAATTGAAACGATGGTACAGGAATTAGTAAAGACTTATGAAGTCGTGAAAGGAGCAGATGTAATTATGCCAAAGAATTATACAGTGATTGGACATTGCCCACATTGCGGCAATGAAGTAGTAGAAAGAGAAAAGGGTTGGTTCTGCAGCAATCGTCAGTGCCGATTTGTATTATGGAAGGACAATGCGTTCTTTAATCATATTGGAAAGAAATTGACGGAATATATCGTGGATAAGCTGCTTCGTGATGGCAGAGCAAAATTAAAGGACTGCAAGTCGAAGAAAACAGGAAAGACTTACAATGCTGATGTTGTCATCGGTACAGAAGCAGATGGAAAAGCAACCTTTCATTTAGAGTTTGATACAGGAGGCAAGAAATAATCTATGAACAAGGAAATTCGTTTTATTAACAGCAGCTACGATGATCTGTTTCGTATTCCCGATGGCGGAACGATTCAGATTGATTTTTCAAAAGAAACGGTCATCAAGAACTGCAAATATGTAGATGACTATCATACCAAGATTGGCGGTGAGATTTTTCATATCTGCCAGTTTGCAGAGATGATGGAGCGTGTGGGGGCAAAGGTTATGAAAGAGACTGAACCAATGGAGGAGCAATCAGCATGGCAAGTAGGAAAAAATCATTATCTTGCATTGCAGACTTGTAGTGATGGTTGGGACTATACCCTTTATGACAAAAATCTAAATGAGATTGATGGCGGTCAGCTTGATATGCCAGAGCTTTCTATGATAGAAGCAAGAAAAGAAATTCTATCAGACTTTAAACTGGAAAAGAAAGATTTGGTTCTTGTTGACTATGCTGAACTGATGGAAAAGGTTGAAGCGATTGAGGATAAAAAGATTTCCTCAGTATTGGAACAGCTAAACAGCCATAAGATGAGCATTTCTGACAACAAGAAATCATCTGTGCTGGATAGTTTAGAAGAAAGATAGGTGCAAGCATATGAAAATTGAAAAGTGGGATGAAATCAACGGAAACGGAACACATGAGGAACGATTGGAAGCATTTTTAGAATCATCTAATGACTGCTATGCCATTCTTCAGCTTAGAAGAACGGATGAAACGATACTGGAGAGATTTGCTTCCAAAATGGAACTTGAAAGAAAAGGAATCGAACCGAACTTCGATCATTATGAAGTGGTATATTTTGCTCCACTTGATGCCACAAACAATCAGTCATTCTTGCTTGAAAGTCTGTATGAGAAATTCAATCTTTATCATCCTGAAGATTTTAGAGGACACAGTTTGTCGGTCAGCGACATCGTGGCATTGAAGCAGAATGATATGGTATCTTGCCATTATGTAGATTCAATAGGTTTTAAGGAACTTTCAAAGTTCTTAAAGCCTGAGAACTATTTGAAAAATGTAGAAATGGCAATGGAAGATGATTATGGAATGATTGACGGTGTCATCAACAATGGAAGAACTTCGGTACTTGATAAACTGAAAGAACCGCCTGTTGTTGGTGCAATCTCAAAACCGACCAAGTGCCATTCGGAAAGAGAGCTGGAGTAATGGATTTCACACATGATGAAAAAATGCTATTGATGATTTACGGTCAAGATACCAAAGAAAAAACAATAAAGGAATTGAATACGATGAAAGCACAGCTTACTAAGGAAGAAAAGGTGCTGAATGAAATGACGAAGCACCTGATTGAAAAACTACAAGAGATTTCTGAAATAGAATACAGCAAGCTTTGTTTTTATCCCTGAATTTTAAAGGATTGGAGGTTAGAAAATGAACGAAAAAGAAAGATACTATGCTTTTGTCGCTTCCAGTACCATTGATGAAATTACAAAGTCAATGGAATCATGGACATCATTTCTTTCTACGATGGGACGAAACTATGATTTTTCTTATCCTGAACAAATCATGATTTATGCACAGCGACCTAACGCAACGCTCTGCAAGGAATTTGATGACTGGAGAGATGATAAACTTCGCTATGTGAAGCGTGGCTCTAAAGGTATTGCACTATTTGTTACTGATAGAGAAAGACCACATCTTCGCTATGTGTTTGATGTTGCAGATACAGGTGAAAGAAAAAATTCCTTAGCACTTGATGAACTTTGGACGATTGAGGACAGACACAGAAAACCGATTCAGATGGCACTTGAAAAAACATTCGGTGTGAAAGCACAAGGTGCATTGGAGATGCAGTTTGAAGAAACTGCACAAGTGCTTGCGAAAGAATATTGGGAAGATAACAAATCTGACTTCATCGACATCGTTGCGGATAGCTTCCTTGAGGAGTATGATGAGTTTAACATCGAGGTGGCATTTAAAAATGCGGTATCAATCAGTGCTACCTACGCATTATATTCTCGATGTGTGGACGTTCCCGGTGTATATTTTGAACAGGATGATTTCTTGAATATCTTTGAATTTAATACAAGAAAAACCATCAATGTACTAGGTACAGCAGTCAACAGCGTAACGACGCAGATATTTAAAGAAATCGAGCGAGTCGTATTGGAAGTAGAAAAAAGCATAGAAAGCGAAAGGAGCAAGAACGATGAAGAAAGAAATGAACTACTTGAAAGCGGGCGATTATTTGATTCCGGACATTCAGATTCAAAACAGCGAGGCGAAACCTCTAGGGAAGTATGGCAGCATGAGGAGAGCATTCCTTCAGGAACACAAGCCGATGACTTACAGCGACATGATTCTGAGCGAAACACTATTCCCGCACCTTTGGGAAGTACAGGAAACAGCGAGCCAGAGAATGGAATTATTGATGAAGCAGCTATTAGAGAAGAATCCGGCACCGGACAAAAAGAGCAGTCAGATATTGTGGGTACAGCACATGAACACCCTAAAAGCACAAGCCGAAGAAATCGTGATGACGGAGCTGGTGTACAGCTAACCTTAGATTTATTCCTAAGTGAAGATGAACAGATAAAATTTATAGATGAAGCGAAGAGCGTAGAGCAACCAATCTTCGCTTTTTCTTTTTCCCAAGAGGAAATTGATTCATTTTTGCAGTTAGGAAGCAATACTGAAAATGCCCGTATTATGATTGCCACAGAGTTTATGAAACAGAAATCCATTGAAGAAATCATTCCTACTGTAAAAGAAATCTATCGTGGCGGTTATGGAATACAGAACGATAAAAGAAGCATTTCTGCTTGGTATGGCGATGATGGTATTTATTTAGCGAAAGGCAATACTGCAAAAGATAATATCCATGCACAAGTTGTGTCGTGGGAAGATGTTGCCAAACGAATTGGTGAACTCTTAGAACAAGGAAAGTTCGCAACCAATGTGGAACTGATGGAAGCACCGACTTTTGAAAGAAAAGAGCTTTCTCAGAAACTATGGTATCTGTATCGTGATTTAAGCGATGACATTGATTCTAAGAGTATATTTCCTTCTTTAGCGAATATCAGTGGATTCGGTTTTCCAAAAGAAACACAGGCACTTTCGGAGCAGCTAAAGGGTAAAGATTTTTGTGCGAATTTAGAAAAAGAATTTCAAGTCTTTCGTATGATGTACGAGGTGGATAGAGATATTCTTCGCTTCCATTATCACAAGATAGATAAAATTGAAAATGCACTCAAGGAATTGGATCTGCCACGCAAGGAATTTGACACAGAAATGTTTGCCATGCCGGAAATAAAGTCCTTCATTACAGATGATGAAATCAATCAGGATTTGTCAGGCGGAAGCGGAATTTCAGGCGGCAAGAAAAGAATCTATGATTATTTTAAAGAACATCATACAACGAAGGAAAGAGCAGATTTTCTTAAAGGTGAATATGGTACAGGCGGACATTCTCATGCACTATCAGGTGCAAGAGGAAGTGGTCAAAATCACGATGCGAAAGGAATTGCTTATAACAAAAGCGATTGCGAAGATGTAAAGCTTAACTGGACGCAGGTTGCTAACCGTATTGACAAGCTGGTTGAAAAGGGACTGTATTTCACAGATGTGGAACTGCAAAAACAAGAAGAAATCGCTTCTGAAACTATTCAAGAAGAAAAAGCTGATGAAATCGAAGTCTTGGCAGAGGCTGAAGAAACTAAAACAGTAGAAGAATTGGCTACTGTTGAGGACGATGATTTAGAAAATATTGAAAACAAACCACAGTATCAAGTAGGTCAAACTGTTTTTATTGAAGATACAGCGTTTGAAATAACCGGAATAAGTGAAAGTATCGTTCAGTTATTAGATAGAACTTTAGTTTATCCAATATACAGAGTAGAAAATAAAGAAAACTTTGAAAGGCTAATTTCAAACGATGTCCGCAACACAGAAACCAAAGAAGAAGTCAAAGAGATACCGGCGATTAATTTTACAATTACCGATGAACATCTTGGTGAGGGTGGTGCAAAACAAAAGTATGTCAATAACATTGCAGCTATCCGTTTACTTTTTGAGTTGGAGGAAGAAAATCGCAATGCGACCAATGAAGAACAGCAGATACTGTCACAATATGTTGGCTGGGGAGGACTTTCGGAAGCCTTTGATGTCAATAAATCAAATTGGTCGAAAGAATATCTGGAATTAAAATCTTTGATTCCAGAGCGTGAATATGAAATGGCAAGAGCTTCTACTTTGAACGCTCACTATACAAGTCCAACTGTTATTCGTGCAATGTATGACGCACTTACACAGATGGGTTTTAGAACAGGCAATATTTTAGAACCATCAATGGGTGTTGGAAACTTCTTTGGACTGTTGCCTGAAGAAATGCGAAACAGCAAGCTCTATGGGATTGAGCTTGATTCCGTTAGTGGAAGAATTGCAAAGAAACTGTATCCTAATGCGGATATTACAGTAGCAGGATTTGAAACAACGGATAGACGAGATTTCTTCGATTTGTCAGTCGGCAACGTGCCATTTGGAAACTATAAGGTCAGCGATAAGCCTTATGACAAACTCGGTTTTTCTATTCATAACTACTTCTTTGCGAAAGCTCTTGACCAAGTGCGTCCCGGTGGCGTAGTTGCATTCATTACAAGCAGATATACAATGGATCAGCAGACAAGTGATGTACGAAAATATCTTGCCCAGCGTGCTGAACTTTTAGGAGCAATCCGACTTCCAAACAATGCTTTTAAAGCCAATGCTGGCACAGATGTTGTATCAGATATTATTTTCTTGCAGAAACGAGAACATCCTATTGATATTGAACCGGACTGGATTCATTTAGGACAGACAGAAGATGGCTTTGCTATCAACAGTTATTTTATTGAACATCCTGAGATGGTACTTGGAGAACTTACCAGTCATTCGACTCAGTATGGCAAAGAAGAATGTACAGTCATTCCTAAAGAGGGAGCAGTTCTATCAGAACAGCTTCAAGAAGCGATTAAAAATATCAAAGGAGAATATGTAGAGGCTGAAATTGCAGAACAGAATATTGTTGGTGAATTAAAGACGATTGCTGCGGCTCCTGATGTCAAGAATTATTCTTATGCGGTGGTAGATGATGAAGTCTATTTCAGAGAAAATTCCATTATGAGGCTTTGTGATATGAACGAAACTGCCAAAGGTAGAATCAAAGGAATGGTGGAACTTCGTCAGACAGTCAATGAACTGATTGATTATCAGCTTAACGATTATCCTGATGAAAGTATCAAGGCAAAGCAACAGGAACTTAGTAAACGATATGATGAGTTTACTGCAAAATACGGACTTCTTAACTCAAGAGCCAATGCATTAGCGTTCTCGGAAGATTCTTCCTACTATCTTCTATGTTCGCTTGAAAATATTGATGAAAATGGTGAGCTTGAAAGCAAAGCGGATATGTTTACCAAAAGAACGATCCGACCGGAAACAAATATCACAAGCGTAGATACGCCAAGTGAAGCATTGGCAATTTCTATTGGAGAAAGAGGTATGGTAGATTTGCCTTATATGGCAGAACTGCTTGGTACGCCGAATGAGTTTGAAACAATCATTGAGGAGCTTCATGGCATTATCTTCAAAGATCCGATGGGTTCAAATGAAGTGGAGAAAGGCTGGCAGACTGCTGATGAGTATTTGTCTGGCAATGTGCGTGACAAGCTCAGAATTGCCCGCTTGGCGGTGCAAAGTGATGATAGATACCATATCAATGTAGAAGCACTTGAAAAGGCTCAGCCGAAAGATTTGGACGCTTCAGAAATTGATGTTCGAATCGGTGCAACATGGATTGAACCCAAATATATCCAAGAATTTATGGAAGAAACTTTTGAAACACCATTTTATCTTCGCAGAAATATTGAAGTGAAATATTCTCCGTTGACTGCTGAATGGCAGATCAAAGGGAAAAGCGTTCCCGGGAAGCATGATGTCAATGCGTATGTAACTTATGGAACGGATAGAGCCAATGCGTATCGTATTTTGGAAGATTCTTTGAATCTAAAAGATATTCGTATCTATGACACGATAGAAGAACCAGATGGCAAGCAAAAGCGTGTGCTGAATAAAAGAGAAACTACACTGGCACAGCAAAAACAACAGGCAATCAAGGACGCATTTGCTGATTGGATTTGGAAAGATTCAAACAGACGTCAGGATTTGGTAGAAAAGTATAATGTAATGTTTAATTCCACTCGTCCTCGTGAATTTGATGGAAGCCATATTCGTTTTGGTGGTATGAATCCTGATATTAAGCTAAGGATTCATCAGCAAAATGCTATTGCTCATGTGCTTTATGGTGGAAATACTTTGCTTGCACACGAAGTTGGTGCGGGCAAGACTTTTGAGATGGCAGCTTCTGCAATGGAAGCCAAGCGACTTGGACTATGTCAGAAATCACTCTTTGTAGTGCCGAATCATTTAACGCTTCAATGGGCGAATGAGTTTTTAACATTGTATCCAAGTGCAAAGCTCCTTGTGGCAAGCAAAAAAGATTTTGAAACAGTAAACCGCAAGAAGTTCTGTGCAAGAATCGCAACAGGCGATTATGATGCAGTTATTATCGGTCATTCACAGTTTGAAAGAATCCCCATTTCTGCTGAAAGACAGGAAAAGCTATTAAGAGAACAGATTGATGACATTGAAAATGCTTTAAATGAAATGAAGTATCAGCGAGGAGAAAACTTTTCTATCAAACAGATGGAGAAAACTCGAAAATCCTTGCAGGCAAGACTGGATAAGCTGCTTGCGACAGATAGAAAAGATGATGTCATTACCTTTGAACAGCTTGGTGTAGATCGCTTGTTTGTAGATGAGAGCCATGCGTTCAAGAATTTGTTCCTTTATACAAAAATGAGGAATGTAGCCGGACTTTCTACTTCTGAAGCTCAAAAATCTTCGGATATGTTTATGAAGTGCCGATATATGGACGAGCTAACAGGTGGAAAAGGTGTTGTCTTTGCAACCGGAACTCCCGTAAGCAATTCAATGACCGAACTATATACTGTCATGCGATATTTGCAGTATGGAACGCTTCAACAGAAGAATCTAACGCACTTTGACTGTTGGGCTTCTACTTTTGGAGAAACAGCCACAGCTATTGAATTAGCACCGGAAGGGACAGGCTATCGAGCAAGAACACGATTTGCCAAGTTCTTCAATCTGCCGGAGCTGATGAATATGTTCAAGGAAGTGGCAGATATAAAAACCTCTGACCAGTTGAATCTTCCAGTACCGGACGCAAAGTTTGAAACGGTAGTAGTACAGCCATCAGAAATTCAAAAAGAAATGGTAGCTTCATTATCAGAAAGAGCTGCTGATGTTCATAGCGGTACGGTTGATCCTTCTATTGACAATATGCTGAAGATTACTTCGGATGGAAGAAAGATCGGATTAGATCAAAGGCTGATGAATCCGCTTCTTCCTGATGACCCTAACAGCAAGCTGAATGCCTGCGTAAATAATGTTTTTGATATATGGGATAAGGGAACAGAAAAAAAGCTCACACAACTCTTGTTTTGCGACTTATCGACACCGAAAAAAGACAGCACCTTTAATGTGTACGATGATATTAAAGCAAAGCTTATCACAAAAGGTGTTCCTGAATCGGAGATTGCTTTTATCCATGACGCAGATTCCGAAGCAAAAAAGAAGGAACTCTTTTCAAAAGTTCGTACCGGACAAGTAAGAGTATTGCTTGGAAGTACGCAGAAAATGGGTGCAGGGACGAACGTACAAGACAAACTTGTTGCAGTCCATCATCTTGATGTTGGGTGGCGTCCATCAGACATGACGCAAAGGAACGGACGTATCATTCGTCAAGGCAATCAGAATAAAGAAGTACAGGTGTTTCAGTATGTAACAGAGGGGACATTTGATGCTTATCTCTATCAAACTTTGGAGAATAAGCAGAAATTTATCAGTCAGATTATGACAAGCAAATCTCCAGTCAGAAGCTGCGATGATGTTGATGAACAGGCATTGTCCTATGCAGAAATCAAAGCTCTTTGTGCCGGCAATCCGATGATAAAAGAAAAGATGGATTTGGATATTGATGTCGCAAGGCTGAAGGTATTAAAGGCAGACCATCAAAGCAAGAAGTATCGATTGGAAGACCAGCTTCTAAAATATTTTCCGGCTGAAATTGAAAAGTATCAAAGCTATATCAAAGGATTTGAAAAGGATATTAAGGTTGTGGAGCAACATCCAGTTCCAAAAGAAGATTTTGTTGGCATTACAGTTGGTACAAGATATTTTACTGACAAGGAGCTTGCCGGAGAAGCCATTCTTGCAACTTGCAAGAATTATAAAGGCACAGATCCACTTGCTATTGGCGAATACCGAGGATTCAAGATGGAACTTGATTATGATAGCTTTCATCAGGAATATCAGCTGACACTTAAAGGAACAATGAGCCATCGACTTACCCTTGGTACAGATCTACGAGGAAATATTGTAAGAATGGATAATGCTTTAGCAGGTATTTCTAACCGACAAGAAAATTCAAAGACACAGCTTGAGAATCTATATAATCAGCAAGAATCAGCTAAAGTGGAAGTGAAAAAGCCATTTCCTCTTGAAGATGAATTATCACAGAAAAGTGCAAGATTGGCGGAGCTTGATGCATTGCTGAATATGGACGAGCATAGTTCAGAAGAGCATAAAAAAGAAGAGCGTCCATCTGTGCTTGCGGAACTGAAAAAGCATTCTGAGGGTATCGTTCCTGAAAGAAATAAAGCGGATATGGAGGTGGCACTGTGATTGAAAAGCGTGATAAGCAGATGAATGTATTGGTTTCTGAAAGCGAAATGAAGCGAATCCGAATGAAAATGGAAGAAGTGGAGATTACTTGTTTAAATGCTTATATTCGTAAAATGGCTCTTGATGGTTATTGCGTAAAGCTAGACTTGAAAGATGTGAAAGAAATGGTATCACTTCTTCGTAGGTGCAGCAACAATTTGAACCAGTATGCAAAACGTGCCAATGAATCAGGTAATATCTATGCCGAAGATATAGAAGATTTAAAATTGCGTTTAGATGAGATTTGGAAAGTCGGCAAGGAAATACTTGCAAGGCTTTCTACGATTTGAAAATTAGGTACAGCCTTGTGCTGTATCTTTACATAGAAAAATCACTTTAGAGAAAGGGGTGAGAGAATGCGAATTGATGATATTGATATTTATAATCTGCCAACATGGTTACATGGAATATTTGAAGATGTAGAACTTACTTGCTACGAAACACTTACAAAAGAATCAGAGTTTTACAGAGATATTCTAAGCGAGGTACATGAGCTTTTAGAAAAATACAGATTTATTTCTACTATTGCAGACGGTGATAATATAGAAGAACCAATGAAGTTAAGTGTAGAAGAAGCAGAAGCGTTATCTAAGTTTTGGAAGTTGGAAGTAGATCGCAGGTCAATGGAAGCAACACAAATATATTTGATGGGAGCAAGGCATATGTGGGAACTAATGGAACTGCTAAAGTTAGTAAGTTGAAAATAATTTGTTTTGCCTGTCTTGACATCGTTGCACTTTGTGCATGGACACATTAAAATGAAGCTAGAAAAGATAAGGAGGCATGGATGATGAAACTTATAAAATTACCGTTCAAACTAATAGCATATATGTTGATAGCGACAGTAGGATTGATTATGCTGATGATAAAAGCTCTGATTAACCTGTCTACTTATGTACTTGGACCGTTTATGCTGTTCCTTATTGGTTGTTGCATATTCGTAATAGTAAAAGGATTTTGGACTCAGTTAATTATTCTAGGAACATTGCTGGTGCTTTGTGTTTTGGCACTATTCTGTGCTGCATGGATTTTGATTTTTCTTGAAACTGTAAATAACAATCTCAAAGGATTTGTCAGAGGATAACAATAAAAGAAATATTATTTTGAAGAAAGCTGTGATGAACGGCTTTTTTCTTTTGCCAAAATGATGGAGGTGGTATTGATGGCAGCTACGAAACTGATTGCGTTGCACATAAACAAAGGAAAGACATTGGCGAAAACATTAGAAGATAGAATTGATTATGCACATAATCCGGAGAAAACAGAGAATGGACATTATATTAGTAGCTTTGAATGTGATTCAAATACAGTTCTTGAAGAATTTCTTTTAACAAAAAGAGCGTATCAGCAGTCAACAGGAAGGCAACAAAAAAATGATGTGATTGCTTATATGATTCGTCAATCATTTAAACCGGGTGAAGTTACACCTGAAGAAGCAAACCGACTAGGATATGAACTTGGTATGAGATTTACCAAAGGGAAACACGCCTTTATTGTTGATACTCATACTGATAAACCACATATTCATAATCATATTATTTTCAATTCAACAACGATTGACGCTACAAAAAAGTTCAATAACTTTTGGTTCTCAGGTCTTGCAATTCAGCGACTTAGTGATTTTATTTGCTTGGAAAATGGTCTATCTGTTATTGAGAAGAAATCAAAAAATGAAAGAATACAGCAGACAAAATATGAAAAAAGAGATACATTCCGAAGTGGAATCCGACTTGCAATTGATGAAGCCATAGATAAAAAGCCGAAGGATTTTGAGCAGTTTCTCATTTTTATGGTTGATGCAGGATATGAAGTTAAACGCGGAAAGCATATTGCTTTTCGCAGTAAGGGGCAGCAACGCTTTATCCGTATGCGTTCATTAGGTGATGGTTATACAGAAGATGAAATTCGTAAAGCAATCAAAGGGAATGCTGAAAGAAAAGCAAAAGAACTTCCCAAGAAACAGAAACTCAATTTGCTTATCGACATTCAAGATAAAATCATCAATAAGGGGAAAGGTTATGAACGGTGGGCGACCAATTTTAATTTAAAGTCTATGTCAAAGACATTGTTGTTTTTAAGAGATAACAATGTTGAGAGTATGGAAGAATTGAGAAGTAGAACAAATGAAGCAACGGAGAAATTCAATACCTTATCTGCAGACATTAAGGAAAAAGAAGTTCGTATGGCGGAATTACTTGCTTTAAAAAAGCACATTTTCAATTATCACGATACCAGAGAAATTTATATTCAGTATAGGAAATCAGGGTATAGTAAAGCATTTTTTGAAAAACACAGAGAGCAGATTACTTTGCACAAAGCTGCAAAGAACGCATTTGATGAAAGTGGTTTGGAGAAGTTGCCTACAACTAAGGAATTAAATAAGGAATACTATGAGTTGATGAATGAGAAAAAGCAGATGTATTCTCAGTACCACAAATTGAAAAATGAAATGCAGGAACTAATGAAAGCTCAGAAAAATGTTGAGAAGTTCTTGGCAGACGAAGTGAAAAATGAAGAAAGAGAAGATAGAACTTCCCGATAGAAAAGGCAGGATTCATTAAATGTGAGTCCTGCCAAATTTCTTTATTAACAAAGGAAAAGCGTTCGGAACGAATGCGTAGCCATCAACTGCAAGTTGATGTTTCAAGGGGATTGGGGTATTCCCCAACAAGCAATTTTGAGATTTTCTGCGGAAGCAGAAAGTCGAAAAAATAGTGAACCACTAGTGGTTTACACTGCTTGCCAGTTTGTGAAAATGAGTAAAAGGTAGAAAATTTATAACGTTTATATAATAATTTTATTGAAAAAGAAGTTTATTCTTAAAATAACGAGCAAAAAATTTGGTATCGCTAAGTATTATATTGAAATTTGTGGTATTTTAACTTATAATATAAATTGGGTTATAGTAAGAACATGAAAATGTTAGAAAGGTGGCTTTTATATGTCAGTGAGTTATAAAAAACTTTGGAAACTTCTTATAGATCAAGATATGAAGAAAAAGGATTTAGCGGAAAAAGCCCATATTAGTTCGTACACACTCAGCAAATTAAATCGTGGTGACAATGTTAATACAGATACATTGGTGAAAATTTGCAAGGCTTTAGATTGTCAAATAGAAGATATTGTAGAAATTATTTCTGAAGGAGAACGATAAAATGGATAACCAATTACAAAATTCAATCGTAAGTTTTATTTGGAGTATTGCAGACGACTGTTTAAGAGATGTTTATGTCAGAGGTAAATATAGAGATGTTATTCTTCCTATGACTGTTATTCGTCGTTTGGACGCAATGCTTGAAGATACAAAACCGGCAGTTTTAGAAATGAAAAAGAGAATGGATGAAGCCGGAATTACAAATCAATGGCCAGCGTTATGCAATGCAGCAGGTCAAGCTTTTTGTAATGCCTCACCATTTTTGTTGAAAGATTTAACAAGCAGAGCTAAAAAGCAAACTTTAAAAGCAGACTTTGAAGCCTACTTGGATGGATTCTCTCCAAATGTTCAGGAGATTTTGGAAAAGTTCAAATTTAAAAATCAGATTGATACAATGATTGACGCAGATATTTTAGGTGCGGTTATTGAAAAATTTGTTTCTCCAACCATAAACTTAAGTCCTAAATGCGTGTATACTGATGATACTAAGCAAACAGTAAAACTTCCTGCACTCGATAATCATGGCATGGGTACAGTTTTTGAAGAATTGATTCGTAAGTTCAATGAAGAAAATAACGAAGAAGCTGGTGAACACTGGACACCGAGAGATGTTGTTGAGCTTATGGCAGATTTAATTTTTGTTCCAATTAAGGACATGATTAAAGACGCAACTTATTCATGTTATGACGGAGCTTGCGGTACAGGTGGTATGCTTACTGTTGCTCAAGATAGATTGCTTGATTTAGCAAAAGAAAATGATAAAAATGTTTCAATTCATCTTTTTGGACAAGAGATTCAACCAGAGACCTATGCAATTTGTAAAGCAGATATGTTATTAAAAGGTGATGGAGAACAAGCTGAGCATATCTCTTATGGCTCTACTTTATCCGCTGATGGAAACGCAACTCGTGAGTTTGATTTCATGTTATCGAATCCTCCCTACGGAAAAAGTTGGAAAGTAGACGCTGAAAAGATGGGTGGGAAGAAAGATATTCTCGATAGCAGGTTTAACACATATTTAGAAGATGGAACTCAAATGGCGATGATACCAAGAACAAGTGATGGTCAACTTCTGTTCTTGCTTAACAATGTAGCAAAAATGAAAAAAGATACAGAACTTGGAAGTCGTATTGCCGAGGTTCACAACGGTTCTTCTATTTTTACTGGTGATGCTGGCAGTGGAGAAAGTAATGCTCGTAAATATTTAATTGAAAATGATTTGGTTGAAGCGGTAATCTCATTACCTGAAAATATGTTTTATAACACCGGCATAGGAACTTTTATCTGGGTGCTTTCTAACAAAAAAGAAGAACGCAGAAAAGGTAAAATTCAACTTATAGATGCAACTGCTATGAAGTCAGGACTTCGTAAAAATATGGGTAAAAAGAACTGTGAATTTACACCGGGTATTCGTAATGAAATCATGCGTATTTTTATGGATATGGAAGAAAGTGAAGTTAGCAAGGTTTTTAATAACGATGACTTTGGATATTGGAATGTAACTGTGGAAAGACCACTTCATCTAAGAGTATTCCCTGAGCGTGCTATTCCTGCTGGTACTTTCAAAAGAGAAGAGGAACAAAAATTAGTTGAAGAAGCAATTTCAAAAGCAGCTAAAATAGCACCGCTTGATGATTGGAGTGCATTTGCAAAAGCTACAAAATTAAAGAAGGCACAGCTAAACAAAGTCCGTCCGCTTATCACAGAAAAGGATATAACTGCAAAAGCTGTTGATGGCGAAGCAGATACAGATCTCCGAGATACAGAAAACATTCCGTTCAATTACGAGGGTGGTATTGATGGTTTTATGAAAAATGAAGTACTTTCTTATTCACCGGATTCCTATATTGACGAAAAGAAAACACAAACAGGATACGAAATCAGCTTTACTAAATATTTCTACAAGCCTGTAGAACTTCGCAAGATGAAAGATATCATGGAGAGTTTATCGGCTTTGGAAAAAGAAGCAGATGGTATGTTGACTGAGATTATGGGAGGGATACAATAATGCAAATATATCCTGAACAAAAAGATTCATCAGTAAAATGGCTTGGTAATATTCCTAGTCATTGGGATTGCAAAAAAATAGGAACTTTGTTTACTGAACGAAAAACAAAAGTATCTGATAAAGATTATCCGCCTTTATCTGTTGCAAAAATTGGAGTTGTACCACAGCTTGCAACAGCAGTAAAAACAGATGCCGGTGACAACAGAAAACTTGTATGTGCAGGAGATTTTGTTATCAATAGTAGGTCTGATAGAAAAGGGGCTTGCGGTGTTTCTGAGCTTGATGGTTCAGTATCTTTAATTAATATTGTGCTTACTCCAAGAAGTAAGTTGAATGGACGATATGTAC
>SKEE01001617.1_pt1 | contig 17905 bp, 16 predicted proteins | sample 4826661 | NCBI WGS metagenome assembly SKEE01 (sample SAMN11008817, study PRJNA524170) | human gut metagenome | biome: Human fecal sample; material: Feces; isolation source: fecal sample from pouch patient p20 | host: Homo sapiens | place: Israel: Tel-Aviv | collected 2016-11-14
ACGATGACGGACAGCACCAGCGAGCAGAAGGGCACAACGATCATCGAGATGACCGGCGGGCAGATCTTGCGGAAGAATTTTTCCAGATACACCAGCGTGAACGCAGCCAGCATGGCGGGAATGACTTGTGCCTGGTAGCCGATCATGTTGATGGTGAAGAAGCCAAAATCCCATTTCGGGATGTCCGCCGCTGCCGTGGACGCGACGGCGTAGGCGTTCAGCAGCTGGCCGGAAACAAGCGTCAGGCCGAGGACGATGCCCAGGCTCTGGGTCGTGCCCATCTTTTTGGTGACGGACCAGCAGATGCAGACCGGCAGCATGTGGAAAACGGCCTCGCCGATCAGCCAGAGGAAGCTGTCCACGCCCGACCAGAACTGGCTGATGTCGCACAAGGTCTGAGTGCCGTTATTGAAGAAATAGATGCTGTCGATGCAGTTGCGGAAGCCCAAAATCAGACCGCCCGTAATGATGGCAGGGATCAGCGGGGCGAAGATCTCGGCCAGCTCAATCTACGATTACATTGAGAACACACTGGTAATGCAGATCATCACCAGCAAGCGCCGCATGACGGTGGAACACGCCACCGCCCGCGACGAAAAGCTGCTGGACATGGGCACCTATGGCTGCGTGGTCGTCGTCGTGAACCAGACCTTCAACGCCGCCGGTCTGCTGTTTGAGTACACCCAGTCCCGCCACCAACCGGACTATTTCTGCTTTCAGGACATTGCCACGCGGAAAAAGTGAGCGGCAGACACCCGGCGCAGGGGTATCCACCTGGGATTTTGCGCTGGGCCGGGGATCCGGCAAAAAAGGTCTTTTATAATCACTTCAACAAGAAACGCTCCTGCCAGTTTTACACCGGCAAGAGCGTTTCTTGTGTTATTCAAAAATATCGGCAAGGGTAAGCAGCTGTACTTCTCCGCGTTCCTGTGCCTGAAGTAGTCCGTCCGTAAATCCGCCTTTCGAGAAAATGTAGTAGTGGTAGTTTGTTCCCTCCCCAAAGTGTATTTATCGAATTTATATACTCGTAAGTTAGTTTCTTACGAGTATAATACTTCATTTCTTACATAAAGTCAGGAAATATATTTTTGACGGCTCATCGATAAACAGGAACGATACTTCCTATTTCCCTCAAAAATTGTGAACTCTGAGTTCCTGTTCATTTCGTTCCGCATCGGTTACAATACAGCCATAGCTTCTGCAAGCGTTCAAAGCGACCCTCAAGCTATCCTGTCCCTTGAAAACTGAACAAGCATTCTTCAGTCACGTTCCTGTGATGATGAGCCACGTCCGTAACAAATGCGATGATCTCCCACTGAGGGAATGAGCGGTAGGTTGACGGTAAATGGATGACAGCTTCTCCATAGCTAAGAGCCATCACAGAATAATGATACTTCTGCCTTCGGGCAGCTCGGTGAGAACCACGGAGAGGTGAGAACCCTATGGATTCGGTACGCTGCCGGACGGCTGAAAGATTTCCCACACGAAAACAGAGTTTTCGGTTTCCGGGGATGTCGGGGACAAATACGGAAAGGTATAGAACTATAAATCACAGCAATTTGCTGTTTGAGATAGTAGGGTGGGCTGTGCGAGCAGCCCACTGTTACATATACGGATAGAAAGGAGAAATCCAAATTGGCCACACGAGGTAAAAAAGAGAAAGAGTATCCGCCTATGCCCGCAAACTGGATGTACAAGCGCGGGGATGTCTACATGATGGATCTGAATCCTTACAGCGGTTCCGAGCAAGGCGGCATCCGACCTGCCATTGTTGTCCAAAACGATGACGGTAATTTTTATTCCAATGTTCTTCTGGTCGTTCCGCTGACAACACAGATCAAAAAGCGAAATATGCCAACGCATTTTATTCTGCACAATCGTTTTTTGAGTGCGCCATCTATGGCGATTTGCGAAAGCCCGCGCCCCGCAGATAAATCCAGAGTGTTAAGCTACCTTGGGCACCTGTCCAAATATGAAATGCGGCAAGTGTCAGTGTGTCTGCAATACAGCTTTGGGTTCATTGGATACAAGTCATTCCGAAAATACCTTACGGCTCCTCCGCAGGAGGATGTTCTCGCCGCTGCAAAAGAGCTGCTCTCCCAGCAGTTTCAGAATCTTCGGGTGCTGAACAGTCAGCCCCCTGCTCTCGCCAAGCACACAAAAGGCGATCTACATAGCATCGAGCAGATATCGGAAAAGATGCTCTCCACCCCGACGGAATCTTCTGTTGAGTTCATGGTCGCAGAACTGGATGATGCACTTCAATCGCTTATGTTCCGCTGGAATATCTGTTATGAACGGTATTCCAGTTTCCGCTTATCCGATAACGAAAAGAAGAAAATCGGTTTGATTATCCAATCAGGAATTGATTTTCTGCAAAAGAAGAAGGAGGTTCCTTTATGATGAACGCAGTTGTAAAACCTTACCATGAGATGTGCCTGAACAGCAGCGAACTGATCGTGCCGCGCGACACTTATCAGCGTGCTCTTCACCCCGCTCGTGTTGCCCGCATCGCAAAAGAATTTGACGAGCGGGTTGCCAATGAGCCGAAGATCAGCTTCCGGGATGGTCACTACTATGTGATGGACGGACAGAACACCATCGCTGCACGGAAATTTCTGAACGGCGGCGAAGATTTGCAGATTCGCTGCAAGGTTTATTTTGGTATGACAGAACGAGAAGAAGCCCTCCTGTTTGCACAGCAGACAGGCATTTCGGAACGGCTGAGTGCAGGGCAGAAGCTCCGTGCCCTGATTTTTGCAGGGGAGCCTGCTGCCGTTGCATTCCAGCAGGCCACCGAATTGGCTGGCGTTCATCTTTCTTTTGAAGAAGGCCGAGGCAAGCAGCGGATCAGCTGCATTGCAACCGCCTATCACGAATTCATCCGGCTGGGTCCGGAACTGTATATCGAATCCCTTGATGTTTTGCTGAACGCTTGGAACGGCGAACCTGATTCCATGAGTTCCGCAAACCTGCTCGGCATCTGTCGCTTTGTAGAACTGTATCACTCCGAATATAACAAAGGCCGCTTGATTGCCAAACTGCGGCAGGTCGATGCGTTCACGATTTTTCGCCTTGCTCGAACCGCAGGCGTAAGCCTTCCCGGCAAGACGAAGTACCTTCAGCAGGTCTATACTATTTATAATGGTGGAAGCCGCCGGGCCGCACTGCCGCTCAAGTTTTAACTTCAAGTATATTTAACGAGGTATTATCCAATGATTATCCATGAAGAACCTTCGCCCAACTCGGTTTCCTCCCCTATTTCCACAGCAAAGGACAGCCGCTGCTATACCGTAGAAGACCTGATGGAAATGCTGCTCCTGAGCCGTCCCACTGTCTACCGTCTACTGAAGCAGAACGAATTCCGCTGGTTTAAGGTAAGCGGCGCTTACCGTATTTCCAAAGCCAGCTTTGAAGCATGGCTCAATGATGGCACTGTTGAACGCAATCCTGCTGTTTGACATCCTCAACATTTCAAGCGAAATCTGCTATTCTTTAGCCGGGATGAGAAATCCCGGCTAAACTTTTACATAGATAGAGAGGTGTCTTTCATGGATGATATGCGGAATACTTCGGCTCCCTTATACGGAAAAGTTGAACCTGCCACTACCAAAACCACCATGTCGGTTCGTGAGATGCGGCAGCTTCTCGGCCTTGGCAAAACAGACAGCTATTGGCTACTTCATAAGAATCTCTTTGAAGTCATTCTGATAAACGACAAAAGGCGTATCGTTATTTCCAGCTTTGAGAAATGGTATGCCAATCAGGTCAAATATCATAAGGTCAATGGCTCGCCACCGGGCGAGGAACTTTGCAAACGGTCCTATTCCGTTCCTGACGCCGCCGAGATATTGAAGGTGAAACCCGAAACGATCTATACACTCATCCGACAGGGCAAGTTGAAAACAGAAACGACAGACTTCTGTATGAGGATTCCCAAAGAGGAATTTGAGCAGTGGTACCGGTCACAAAGCCGCTACCGCACAGCAGCTGACCGGGAGCGTGACCGGGAGATTGAAGCGCAAACCATCTCCATCCCGGAAATGGCAAAACTACTCGGTATCCCACGCAAGAATGTTTATGGGATCCTTGATTGCAAAAAATACCGAGATTGTTTCGTCATTGAGCGCGTGGCCGACAGGCCGCGCATTACCAAAAAAAGTTTTAAGGCATGGCTTAAAAGCCAATCTACATACCAACTTCAAAAATCGAAAAAAGAAACGCATGAGGAGCCGCCGCTAAAACTGCAATGTCCCAAGAATGGGAAATACTACAGTTTTCAGGAAATTCAGGCTTTCTACGGAATCAGCCGCCCAACACTTGACTCGTGGGTTCTCAAAGAAGGAATTCCAACGATGAAGTTGGGAAGGGTAAAACGCATCCAAAAAGATGCTTTCGATGAAGTTCTGAAGTCCAAACGTAAAGTAGAGGAGGATGTATAATGGCCAGCATTGTCAAACGCAATAACCGATACTGCGTTGTCTATACCTACAAACACACTAATGGAACGCTAAAGCAGAAATGGGAAACCTTTAGCGACCTTGCAGATGCCAAAAACCGTAAGAAAGAGGTCGAATACAAAGAATCCGTCGGTACCTTTGTGGCACCCCAGTGCCGAACTCTAAAAGACTTGCTTACAGAATATGTTGCCCTGTACGGAAAAACTAAATGGGCACTCTCAACCTATCAATCAAACACTGCACTGATCTCAAACTACATAGTACCGCTTATCGGCTCGATGAAGCTGCAGGATCTCACCACCCGCGTAATTGAGGGATATTATCAGCGGCTGCTCAAATACGAAGCAGTCGACCCTATGTGTGGAAAGCGTCAGCATCAATACGTTTCTCCCGGCACGGTTCGTTCGGTTCACAAAATTTTGAGAAGTGCCTTTGAGCAGGCTGTAAAGTGGGAACTTATGGAAAAGAATCCCTGTATTTATGCCACCTTGCCCAAATACACTGCAAAGAAGCGTGATATCTGGACTGCCGAGACCCTGTTCCATGCCTTAGAAGTCTGTGATGATCCACGGCTCCGGCTTTGCATCAACCTCTCCTTCTCTTGTTCCCTGCGCTTAGGGGAATTGCTCGGTCTGACATGGGATTGTGTGGATATCTCCCCCGAAAGCATTGAAGCCGGGCGAGCCTCCATTTACATAAATAAGGAATTGCAGCGTGTAGATATTGCTTCGCTGAACGCCTTGGAAAATAAAAATGTCATCACTCGTTTTCCCTCGCTGAGTTCCCGCTGCACCACGGTCCAGGTTCTGAAAAGCCCTAAAACAGACAGCAGTATCCGAACCATTTTTCTCCCCAAAACAGTTGCTGAAATGCTTGTCAACTATAAAGCCGAGCAGGACATGACAAAGGACGCACTGGGTGCAGAGTATGCAGACTATAATCTCGTGGTTGCCGGCCCGCTGGGAATGCCGACCGAACAATCCACCATTAACGGTGCATTGAAGCAGCTGATTGAGGAAAACGATCTCCCCAAAGTGGTTTTCCACAGCTTCCGACACTCCAGCATTACATACAAGCTCAAGCTGAACGGCGGCGATATCAAAGCCGTGCAGGGCGATTCCGGTCATGCACAGGCTTCGATGGTCACCGAGCAGTACGCACACATTCTGGATGATGATCGGCGTTTGAACGCACAGCGATTCGACGATTTCTTCTATCAGCATCATGGTGCAGAGCCTGAAGTTCTCCCTCGCGCAGAGCAATCCGCTCCCAACGCCAGCCCAGTCGATACAGATGCGGCAGCAGCTCTTGCCAAACTGCTGGCTGACCCCTCTATGGCTACACTCATTAAAAATCTTGCAAAAAACCTATAAATCTCTATACATAAGCAGCGGCAGTTTCCGTATATGGAAATCTGCCGCTGCTTGTTTTATGATGATCCCGTTTCCTTGTGTTTTTTCGCCTTAGCTTCCTCTATATCCATCTTCAGCTGATGGGCAAGCTGTTTTACATAGTCGAGTGAAACTTCATAGTCTTCTGCGATTTTTTCTGCCGGCATCCCATCAAGGATCCGGGAGATCACAATGTTCCGGGTGGCTTGTTTTCTCGATTCTGCAATCATTTCCTCAATAGAGGGGCAATGTTTATTATGCATCCAATTCAAGTAATCCAAGCGTTCAGCTTCTATCCGCGATAGAAGCCTGACTGCATAGAAATTGTCATACACCTCGAATCGAACTTCCTCTCCGGGTTTGACTTCAAGTTTTTCCAGAACCGCATCTGGGAGTTTTACAGTTCCATCTTCACCGACTACAGTATTAAATTTCTTTTCCATTGCACACTCCTAAGATCACGCAAAGTTCCTTGCATCCAGTGCCTTTACTCCCGTAAGAATACCATAAGACCCTTCCTTTTACAAGACAATGCACATTTCCAATCATACTGTTACATAGGCCAGGGTTTTCTCTCAGAAAGCTCTGTCTTTTTTATTGAAAACATTTGTCCATCACACCAGTTACGGCTGTATGGTCTGGTTCACGAATGCTAAACAAGCAAATATCCGTAGGGAAACGTACACTTCCCAGCTAATGAAAGGTGGGCATTTTACAATGAACCTTCCACTTTTCATTAGCTCTGCTAATTTTCTGCTAATGAAAAGCCTTTTACTCGTTTTATTTCGGGGTTTGTGTTCTTTACTCAGATTGACAGCGCAACAAAAAATCAATTGATAAAACGTTACTTGTTTTACCTACTTTTGCCTAGGATTTATGGCTTCAGCCCCTACTCCTAAGCGGAAGGCCGTGTGTTCGAATCACATCGGGGACGCCACTTAAAAATGCGAAGATCATTTTTCCATGGGAAAGACGATCTTCGCATTTTTCATTTTAAACCTATCACCAAAATCAGCCAGCGAATGCCATTAGCAGAATTTTCGGTTTCAGCTAATCAAGCTCCATAGAGCACCTTATGCCCAGTTCATCCGGCCGTAGCGGGTGGTCAACTGGCAGATCTCTTTCTGGAGCTTCTTGGTCAGCTGGGTCTTTTTCAGCCGCCAGCGCCAGTTCTGGCCTACGGTAGAGGGCTTATTGATGCGGGCGGCGTTATCCAGCCCCAGCCAGTCCTGCATGGGGATGATGCACCTTGCCGCTGCACTGCGCAAAATCAGTGCGATCATGCTTTTATAAAGCTGTTCGTCCGGGGTGGCGTAGTCATACAGGTAATCCCGCACCATGGCGCGCTCGGCGTCCGAGATGGTCTGGTACCACGAGACCAGCGTCTCGTTGTCGTGGGTGCCGGTGTACGCCACACTGTTCACCGGGTAGTTGTGGGGCAGATAGTCGCTGGCGCTGCCGGTATCGCGGGAGTCAAAGGCAAATTCCAGCACCTTCATGCCGGGGAAACCGCTGTCCCGCACCAGCTGTCGTACAGTGTCGCTCATGTAGCCGAGATCCTCGGCAATGATTTCCCGCTTGCCCAGTGCCTGCTCCACCGCGCGGAACAGCTCGATGCCGGGGCCTTTTTCCCAGTGGCCGTCCACGGCAGTCTCGCTGCCGTAGGGGATGGAGAAATACTCATCGAAGCCGCGGAAGTGGTCGATGCGCACCACATCGTACAGCTCAAAGCAGTACCACAGCCGGGTGATCCACCACTGATATCCGGTCGCGCGGTGAGTTTCCCAGCGGTAGAGCGGGTTGCCCCACAGCTGACCGGTAGGCGAAAAGCCATCCGGGGGAACGCCCGCCACTGCCGTGGGAATGTTGTCCTTGTCCAGCTGGAACAGCCCCGGGTTTGCCCATGCGTCTGCCGAATCCAGTGCCACATAGATGGGAATGTCGCCGATGATCTGAATGCCCTTGCTGTTGGCGTAGGCTTTCAGCTTGCGCCACTGCTCGTCGAACTTGAACTGAAGATACTTGTGGTACTCCACCTCAAAGTACAGTTCCCGGCGGTAGTAGTCCATGGCGGGCTGCCAGCGCAGACGGATATCCTCTGCCCACTCGATCCACGGCTTGCCCTCAAAGCGGTCTTTCACCGCCATGAACAGGGCAAAATCGTCCAGCCACCACTTGTTTTTCTCGCAGAATGCCGTAAATGCTTCGTTGTGGCCGATGTCGCTGCGGGAGTACGCCAGCCGCAGCAGACGGCCGCGCTCGGTATACAGGCGGCTGTAATCAATGTCGTCTGCCTTGCGGCCGAAGTTTGCCTTTTTGCACTCGGCGGCGGTCAGCACCCCTTCCTCCACCAGTGCATCCAGACTGATGAAATAGGGGTTGCCCGCAAAGGCGGAAAAGCTCTGATACGGGCTGTCGCCGTAGCTGGTCACACCCAGCGGTAAGATCTGCCAATAGGTCTGCCCGGCTTCCTTGAGCCAATCCACAAAGTCGTATGCTTCCTGCGAGAAGCAGCCGATGCCGTAAGGGGACGGCAGACTGCTGATGGGCAGCAAAATGCCTGCACTTCTCTGCATCTTCTTTTACCTTCCTTTATAACTCGATCATAACACCGGCGTGGTCAGACACCTGCGGCTCCTGCAGGCCGCCAAACACCACCCGGCTGCTCTTTACAGCCACCGCCTTGGAGCACCAGATCTGGTCGATGCGCTTTTTTGCCGCCGCATCCGGGGCGTCTCGCCAGCCGTCAATGGCTTCCACCACCGTGTAGCCATCGTCCCGCTGCCGTGCCAGCTGATAAGTATCCTGCCAGCCGCTGCCCAGCACAAGGTCGTAGCCCTCGCCCCGCACATCGGCTTCACTGTTGAAGTCGCCCAGCAGAAAGGCAGTCTTTTTTGCGCCCGCCGCCTTTGAAAGCTTTTCCCACTGGGGAGCGAAAGGTTCTACCTCGTCCTTCCACCAGCCCAGATGCACCGTATAATACCAGACATCTCCTGCACAGACGCCCAGCGTGCGGCGGGTCTTCCAGTTGTTGTAATCATTGATCTGGCTCAGCAGCAGGTTTTCGGTGTCGGTGATGGGCGCACGGCTGAACACCGCCGCGCCCTCATCGTAAATGTCGTAGCCCACCTTTGCCGGGAGCCAGCTCCAATAGTAGTGCACACCCCTCGCTTCCAGCATTTTTGCCACGGCTGCGGCGTGGTTGTCCGCTTTCAGCAGCACCATATTGCCGGGACAGGGGTAGTACCCCGCCGGAGCCTCTGCCAGCAGCGGCGCAGCGGGGGTCTCGCCCTCCACGGTATCCCGCACCTGCAAGGACAGCCCTTCCATCAGCCGGGAGACCAAAGAGCGGGTGCGCCGCATCATGGCACAGCTGGGCTACGAGCCGAATTTTGAGGCTGAACCGGTGGAGGCTTTTTCCAAGACCATCGGCATTATTCTGCCCTCCTCCCAGCGGGATGTCTACGAAAACGCCTTTCATCTGGAGATCATCCGCGGCATCGGGCAGTTCTGCAACCAGCGGCGGTATGTGAACACGGTCATCACCGGGCAGGACGACGCTGAGGTGCTGGAACAGTTCTGCGGCAAGCTGGGACTGCGCGTCCCGAAAGACCTGTCCATCGTGTCCTTCAACAACTCGCTGTTCTCCCGCATCACCAGCCCGCAGCTGACCACCGTGGACGTGAACCCCTACCAGCTGGGCATGGAGGCCGCCAGCCAGACCATCAACCACATTGAGAACCCGAACCTTCTGGCCACAAAGATCATCGTGCCGCATAAGCTCATCCCCCGGGAGAGCTGCTGCCCGCCGCCGGAGGTCTATAGCAATTCAACTTTTTAATGCAACAGCAACATCGTTGAATTGCATATCGCAGAGATGCCGTTTTGATGTTGCGCTAATTTCTTGACTTGCGATAATAAGAATAATGGGATTGTTTTCTCTTTTTCAGAGAAGAGGGGGTACAGAGCCCTGCTATGCAAAAAGCCCACTTGCCCCTGCGATTGACCAGATAAAATCTTTGGCATTGTGGTCAAAACCAAATGAGGTCAGCCCACAAACAAAAAAATTCAACGATTTCTAACGTGAAATCGTTGGATTTATGGTCCAGCAGAGCTGAACAAATCCGAACTTGTCGGGGCAAGGCCCCTCCATCTTGCTTGCGCAAGACCGTTCTGTTGCTCAAAAGCCCCACTGGGGCTTTCGTTGCTTCGCAAACGCAAACTTTTTTCTCCGCAATCGGTGGTCAGAGTGTCCTCAAACCGGACAGTTTGGGTTCCATCCTTGTAGTTGAACGTGATCAGCATCCGGTCATCGTACAGGAAAATGGCATTGACAAAAATTTCAATCAGCGCTTCCAGACGCTCTTTCGTTGTCCGGGTGTACAAGCCGTCCTCGATTGCCTTCATCAGGTTGTCCAGCTTTTTGTTGACCTCTCGCAGTTGCTTTTCCAGCAGCGGGATCGTGGTATTTTCCTGATTCTGGACATCCATGACCAATTGAACGATCTTGTCGATCACCGCATCGTCCTGAATCAGCTTCATGGTCTCCCGGACGACCAGATCTTCCAGCTAGTCCTTCTGCACAGTCTTTTTGTTGCAGCCCTTACGCCGCTTGACGTTGGCGCATACTTATATTTTTTCAGCAAGTGCTTCACCATCTTACGCATACTTGCGCGGGCAGTTTCTTTTTTCTGCAGGTCTATTACGCTTGCATTACTGAATTTCTGCGTTTCCAGCCATCTCCATTGCAGCGTTCGATTGACACAGGTTGAGTTATCGGCAGATACAGCAAACACAACGGGCAGCTCTGGTAACAGAGCTGCCCGTTGTGTTCGTTTATGAAAAGGAGAACTTAGATCTCATACCACTTGATCTCGTTGGCATCCAGATGCAGCGCAAAGCTGCTGCCGTCTGTGGTGTAAACGGTGGTGTCCTGCGGCTCGTAGGTGTTGTTCACCACGCAGTACTTGCCGTTTTTGACGTAGGCGTGCACCTCCACGTTGTAGTTGGAGCTGAACCATGTATGCAGTTCCTCCTCACTGTGGGCGCTCCACAGGATAGCGCGGTACAGGGTGCGGCTGTTGGCAAAACTGTAAGGCACACCGCTGATGTACACGGCGCGCCCCTTGCCGAAGTCGTGGGCAGCCATCTGTACTTCCTTGTTCCGCTGCACCAGCACCTCGGTGCCCTCAAGGGCGTAGATGTTCTTTTTGCCCTCGCCAAAGTCCACGGGTTGGTCGGCATCCTGCAGAATGAAATGGTCCGGGTGTTCTTCCCAGTTGTACTTGTCGTAGTTGAGGGTGAAGCCGTTTTCTTCCTCCACGCCCAGCACGCTGGCAAGCTGGAGAATGTGGCCCTGATACGGGTGACCGGAAGGCTCACCCACGCCGATAAAGCCGCCGCCGTTCCAGACGAACTTGCGGATAGCGGAGGAGATCTCCGGGTCTTCCCACCAGATGCCGCCGGTGTGTGCGGTGTCGGCATCGCCGACATTGATAATGACATCCAACGAATCCAGCAGATGCGGGTCGTTCTTGATATCCTCAAAGCTGATAAACTTCACATCAAAGGGCGCACCGGACAGCATCTCAATGACACCGGCATAGCTATAGTTCTGCTTGTAATAGAGGGCGTGATGCACCATATGACAGCCCCAAGCCCGCATTTTACCCCAACAGTTCAGCACGGCCACTCGCTTGACACAGTAGGGTGTGGTGCCCTTGATGTTCTCGTACAGTTCGCGGAACTCGTTGCAGACGCTCTCCACGTAGTCCACGAACTCCGGGAACTGCAAGGCCAGTTTCAGATAGCCGCCATAGCCGATGCGGTCGATGGGCTTGCGCAGGATAGCGCGGCGGGCTGTAACCCAGTTCTCCTTGGCTTCCCGCACCGGGTCGCCGCCCTCGTGGAAGGTGTCGGGGAAGAAGTACGGCAGGAAACGGCCCTCGGTGTACTTCACGCCCTCAATGTCAGAGATCAGGCGCAGGGTGGAGCCGTTGCCCACGCTGCCCACTACGGCATCCAGTCCGATGGTCTTGAACTCCGGCATGAAGGGTTCGGTGCCGATCCAGTGATCGCCGAGGAACATCATGGCTTCGCACCCGCACGCGTGGGTGATGTCCACCATCTCCTTGGCAAGCTTTGCCACCTCGCGGCGCTGGAAGGCCTGAAAATCCCGAAATTCCTTGCTGGGCACCCGATACTGGTTGTTGTAGTAGCCCTGATCGATGATGTACTCCGGGCGGAACTTGTAGCCCACCTCCTGCTCGAACTGATTCAGGATGTAGGGGCTGACCGAGGCAGAATAGCCGTACCAGTCCACGAATTTCTCCCGCTTCAGCTCGTCGAAGATCAGGGTGAACTGGTGGAAGAAGGTGGTGTAGCGGATGACGTTTACATAGGGGTGCTCTGCAATGAACTTGCGCAGGCGCTCCATGGAATATTTGTGGGTCTTGGGCTGACGCACGTCAAAGGTGATCTGGTGCTCAAAATTCGTCCAGCCGTTGGTGGTAGCGTTGTACATATGCACCGGGTCCCAGATGAGGTAAGCCAGAAAACTGACGGTATACTCATGGAACGGTACGGCCTGTACGGTCACACTGCCGTCGGCGTAGCTCCACTGCTCCGGGGGCACGGGCTGACCGGTGGTTCGATCCATGACCTCCCACCAGCGGGTGATGTCATCGTTGGTGTTCACCTGCATCAGCTCCGGGCTGATGCCCTTCATCAGCGGGATGGTCACGGTGTCGCCGGGCGCGGTGTAAAAGCCGGTCATGATGTAGCACTGCTGTACCTCGTCTGGGTTTGCCTTTGCCCATGCGTTGTCCTTGCGGGTGGTATAGTAGGTGGAGTAGATCTTGGCGTCCGCATCCTTCAGCTGCTGCGGGAAGTCGGTGCCGTCGCAGTCGCGGATGGCATCAGCACCCCACTTTTTCAGAATTTCCAGCGTTTCGGGCACCACGTCCAAGTCGGTGGGGATGGTCACGCGCCCGGACTTTCTTGTTTCATCCATAGGGATTCTCCTTTACCTCTCTCTTATCCTCAATCCTGATAGGTCGCATTGTAGATGGCCAGCACAGCCAGCAGCAGCGCTACGCCCACCAGCATGATGCCAAGCCCTGCCAGCTGTCCGGTCATTTTCCAGCCGGACACCACCAGCACCAGTGCCAGTACGAACAGCACCAGCATCAGGATCATGCGCAGGGCGGGATGGTTTTTCCAGTATGCTTTCATCGTCTGTCACCTTAACCTTTCAGGCCGCCCACGGTCATGCCCTGCGTCAGCTGCCGCTGCACGCAGATGTACAAAATCAGGGTGGGCAGCATCACCAGCACAAGGCCTGCGTACATGGTGCCGTACTGGGCGGCGCTCTGCTGCGCCTGCATCAGGTTCAAAAGACCGACCGGCAGGGTGCGGGGTGCCTTGGTGGAGCTCATCAGGGTCATGGAGATGATATACTCGTTCCAGAAGGACAGGAAGTTGAACAGGATAATGGTGATGATGGAGGGCTTTGCCATGGGGAAGATGATGCGGGTCATGGTGGAAAAGTAGCTTGCACCGTCGATGTAGGCGGCCTCCTCAAAATCGTGGGGCAGGGTGGCAAAGTAGCCCGACAGCAGGTAGATGGTAAAGGGCAGCGCGGTGGCGGCGTATACCACCGCCAGCACCACCAGATTGTTCAGCAGAAAGCCGCTGCCGAAATGGCCTTTCAGCCACACATCGCCGTCCCGCAGCATCAAAAAGATAGGCACCACGATGTAGTTCACGTTGATGAACAAGCCCGCCATGAACAGGGTGTTCAGCACCTTGCACCCCTTGAAGTGAAAGCGGGACAGGCAGTAGGCGGCGGGCAGGGCAACGACCAGCAGCAGCGCCAGCGCCAGCGCGGTGACGATGACCGAGTTGAGCATATATTCGCCCATTTTCGCGCCGTTCCATGCGTTGACGAAGTTCTGCCAGTAGAACCCGGCGGGCAGTGCCCACGGGTTGCCGTAGAACTCTGCATTCTGCTTGATGGAGGCCATGAACACCCATGCCACCGGCACGATGATGGTAACGGCCAGCAGAACCAGCACAAAATAGATGAAAAACTTGTACAGACCTTCCGCAGAGCGGGAAGATTTTTCGGTGGTATTCTGCATCTTCTTCCCTCCTTAAAATTCCAGCGTATCGCGGTTGGTGACCTTGTTGACACAGGCGGACAGGGCAAACGAGAACAGGAAGATTACCACACCGATGGCCATACTGTAACCATACAGGCCAGCGTCTTTCTGGCTGTACATATAGCTCAGCGCCACATCCGATGCGCCGTTGGGCCCGCCGCTGGTCATGGCCTTGACGAAGAGGAAGGCCATGTTGATGGTGGAGATGATAAAGAAGGTGAGGGTGGTGCGGATATTCGTCCAGATGAGGGGGATGGTGATCTGGAAGAACTGGGTCAGCCGCCCGGCACCGTCCAGATTGGCGCTCTCGTACAGGCTGATGGGCACGGCAGACATGGAGGCCATGTACATGACCATGTAGTAGCCGATGGCCTGCCATACCATGGCAATGATGATGGAGGGGATGACCAGTTTTTCGCCCTTCCACAGGATGGGGTCGCTCATGTTGCGGAACAGGCCGATGATGCTGTTCAGCATGCCGTTTTCCGGCTTATAGATGGCAGAGAAGATGCCGGAGATGACGACCACCGACAGGATGTTGGGGATGTAGAAGATGATGCGGAAAAAGTTCTGGCCTTTGATCTTCTCCCGGGTGAGGATGGCGGCAAATACCAGTGCAAAGGCGAAGGTGATCAGGGTGACCGTTACCACCAGCAGGATCATATTCTGCATGGAGCGGATGAACTGGGCGTCCCGCAGCAGATGCTGGAAGTTTTTAAGCCCCACAAAGGTCTCGTTGGGAGAATAGGCACCCCGCTCATACAAACTCATGCGGAACACGTTGAGGGTGGGCAGGATCATAAAGAGGAAAAACAGGATGGTAGCTGGTGCCACACAGAGGAATACGAACCGTTTGCGGCTTTTATCCGTTCTCATAGGGGATTGACCGCTCCTTTCTTGATGGTACTGTACAGCCCAAAAAAGCGGAGGCGGTAAAAACCGCCCCCGCTGGGCAGGGCTTAATTACTCGATGATGTTGGCGCGCATCTGGTCGCTGGCGGACTTGATGCCGTCGATCCACTGCTGCTCGGTCATGCTGCCGGACACCAGCGAGTTGACGGGGTCGAAGAACACGGTGCGCACTTCCACGCCGGGGATGGCACTGAAGGCTGCAAAGTTGCCCATGGCGGCCTTTGCGCCGTTGTCGTAGATGGAGTAGAACATCTTGTTGTCGCCTTCCAGACTGTCGGCGATGCCCAGCACAGGCTGGATCGCGCCGCTCTCGGCAAACAGCTTGCAGGCTTCGTCGCTGTACAGGTAAGCCACGAACTGCTTGGCGGCATCCTGATGCTCGGCACCGGCGGGGATCCATGCCTGCTCGAACCAGGTGTAGCTGTAGCTATCGCCGCCGGCCTTGACAGCGGGCAGGGCGGTCATGCCCCACTCAAAGCCGTCTGCACGGGGAGCCTCGGCCATCTCGCCCACGATCCAGGTGCCGTTGGGCATGAACAGGGCCTTGTTGTCCAGCACCAGCTGCTGGTTCTGGGTAAAGTCCTGATCGTTGGCCTGTGCGGGGGTGATGGGGTTGGTGTAGGAAGCCAGCTTTGCCACGATATCAAAGCAGGTCTTTGCCTCGGGGGTGTCCCAGATGCCTTCTTCGTAGTGGGTAGCCTTGTTGAAGAAGTCGGGGCCGCCTGCGGCGTACATCAGTGCATAGAAGAAGGCGTCGAAGTAGCCGGTGGTGGGGTAGGTGAACAGGTAGGTGCCCTCGGCAGCAGCCTTATCACCCAGTGCCCACATCTCGTCCCAGGTCTTGGGCACGTCCCAGCCCTTTTCCTTCAGGAAACCGGCGTTGTAGAACAGGCCGCAGGGGCTGTAGAACATGGGAGCCAGATAGGTTTTGCCGTCGCCGTAGGGGTTGGTCAGGGAGGTATCGGTAAAGCCGCCGGCGATCTTCTCGCTCACCTTCTTGCTCTCGCCGGGCACGGTCATGCTCAGCACATCGGTGATGTCGGCGATCAGGTTGCCCTTGATGAACTGCTCGGTCAGGGCAGCTTCACGGCCGGTGGCCAGATGGACCACGTCGGGGTAGTCGCCGCCCTGCATGGAGGGGCCGATGACGTCCTCCAGCTTTTTGTCGGTGGTCAGGTCCACCTTGATGCCGGTCTGTGCGGTAAAGGCCTCGGCGACCTTCTTCCACATCTCAGCGCCGTAGCCGGTCTCGATGGCGGCTACCTTGATGGTAACGTCTGCAGCCGCCGCTGCGGAAGAAGCGGCGGTGGAGGATGCCACGCTGGATGCGGTGGAGCTGGAAGAGCCGCCGCAGGCAGCCAGACCCAGTGCAGCGGCGCCAACGCCGGCCGCTTTCAGGAAATTACGACGAGAAATACGATTCATACTGTGTTGCCTCCATCATTTTGTTCCGTTCAAACACAGCCGGGCAAACAGGCTTTGCCCGAAGGACTGTGTGTTTTTCTGTCTCCAATATAAATTCTTTCGCTTCCTTGCTCAAGAGGTTTGTTGTTTCATTTTTTATAGATATTGCTTTCTGAAAAATTCTTCCAGCAAAAGTGCTAAAAATCTTTTAAAAGTTTCAGCATAATCCCCAACCCGTAACCATTTCGACATATTTCGAAGGGACTCGAGAAACAAAAATATAAAAATTAGCCTAAAATCAGGGCTTGCTTTTTTTGTGTGTTCCCTCTATAATGAGGGTAAAGTGCACGAAACAACGCACCAATTTTGGGTAATGTTTTCAGAATGTTGCGTTTGTTTTTAGAAAATTTGCGTTTCCCGGAGGAGCCGATCATCTATGAGTACCCAGCGCTTTGATATCCGCCACGCGCCCGCCCCGCGGGAATCCTTCCGTCTGCTGTACATCAGCAAGAGCCGGTTTGGCGGCGATTGGAACAGTACCACCCACACCCACTCCTGCACGGAGCTGTTCTACTGCCTCAGCGGCGAGGGACAGTTCTACCTTGCCGGGCAGCTGTTCCCGGTAAAGCCGGACGATATGGTCATTGTGAACCCGCAGGTAGAGCATACCGAGCTTAGCCTGAACGCCTCGCCCTTGGAGTATATCGTGCTGGGCGTTGCCAGCATGGAGTTTTTGTTCAGCAAGGCGGATACGAACTACGCCATCTTCAATTGCCGGGAGAACCGGGAGCGGATGGTCACGTTACTGCACATGCTGCTGGCCGAGGCCGACCGCAGCTTAGACGGCTGCGAGACCGTTTGTCAGGACCTGCTGGAGGTACTGCTGATCTGGCTGGTGCGCTGCACCACCATTTCGCTGCAGCTGGAGGAGGCTGCCCCGACCGAGAACCGGGAGTGCACCGAGATTAAGCGGTATCTGGACACCAACTACCGCGAGGATATCTCGCTGGACCTGCTGGCAGAGCTTGCCCACCTGAACAAATACTATCTGGCCCACACCTTCCAGCGGGAGTACGGCATTTCCCCCATTACTTACCTGAACCGCCGCCGCATTGAGGAAAGCAAGCATATGCTGGGCAACACCAGCTACAGTCTGGCGCAGATCAGCGAGCTGATGGGCTTTTCCTCCCCCAGCTATTTCTCCCAGTGCTTCCGCAAGGCGGAGGGCATGACCCCCAACGAATACCGCCGTCAGACGCGGCAGGGAAAACGCCCCGCCCCGACAAAACGGCATGAAGTATAACGAAAACGAGGAATTTATGATGAAATCCATTACCCTTTCTCTGCTCCAGTCTGCTGCAAATGCCTTTGATTTTGGCGGGCCTGTGCTCTGCGATGCTCACCACTATGGTGAGGGGCATATCAACGACACCTTTGTGGTCTGGCGGGAAGATCATTCCAAACGCTTTATTTTGCAGCGCATCAACACAGATACCTTTACTAACCCGGTGGGTCTGATGGAGAATGTCTGCGGCGTGACCCGGCATCTGCGGGCGAAAATTCTTGCCGAGGGCGG
>SKEE01001634.1_pt1 | contig 17746 bp, 15 predicted proteins | sample 4826661 | NCBI WGS metagenome assembly SKEE01 (sample SAMN11008817, study PRJNA524170) | human gut metagenome | biome: Human fecal sample; material: Feces; isolation source: fecal sample from pouch patient p20 | host: Homo sapiens | place: Israel: Tel-Aviv | collected 2016-11-14
CATTTAGAAAAATCCATAAAACAGCTAACAGACACCCTTGCAAGATCCACCATCGTTTCTGAATAAACTGCATCTGATCATATAAAAATTCCATATAAGAAAGCGGATAATCTTCTGCCTGCACAAATGTTTTTTTACAGTTTTTAATTGTTTGTAAGACAGCTTCCTGATCAATATTTTGCTGGATATCTTCTTTGTAGCCGTTTATTTTTTGTTGATATTCTTCGTTCATCTGCTTTTACTCTCCTTCCCCAAGATATTTTTCCAGTAGTTTCTTCGCCCGGCTGACACGATATTTTACAAGTGATAATTTAATGCCCATCATTCTGGCAATCTCCTTCTGGCTAATTTCCTGAAAAAAGAACAAGATCACAACTTCCCTGATTTCTTCTGGAAGTTTATCCAATGCCTCATAGATTTCCATTCTTTTTTCTACCTGCCCCATATGTTCCACTGCAATTTCCTCTGACATTTCATAAACTTCCATTCTGCCCTCTTTCCTGAAGTGGTCTTTACACAGATTTCCTGCGATCACATACAGATAATTCAGGGCTTTTCCATAATGTTTATATCTTTCAAATGCCTGAAAAAACTTCAGAAATGTCTCCTGTGTCAGATCTTCGGCATACCCATGATCTCTGACACGCAGCAAACAATACTGATAGATTTTGGGGTAATGTTTCAATACAAACTGATCCATGGCTTGTTCATTCCCTTTTTCAATTTTCCGTATTAACAGAAAATCCGCATCCATTTTCTTTTCCTCCTCGTATTGTTTCTATAAAGTATAACTCTGATTCTTGTAGAAAAGACAGTCTTGCTATTTATATTTTTTAAGTATTCTTCCAGACACAGATTTTGATTTTTGATTGTTGCCGCCGCCTCTTTTCCTACATATCGGTAATGCCATGGTTCATTGTTGATTCCTGTGATGTAAGATTTACTGGATGGATAACGTTTGATAAAGCCGTATTTATATGCATTATTATCAAGCCAGCTGTATACTTTTTCTGATGAACATTTTGTCTGGTCGGCGTTAATATCTACACTTAATCCCAACTGATGCTCACTCGTTCCTGGAATTGCCACGTATTTTTCTGCCATTTTTGTTGCCCGTCGTTTTGAATTTCCTTGATTTTCATATTCCCTGATTCGTTCATTCATAATCTGCTGCTGGTCTTGAAAGGTTCGGTATCCTTCCCTGACAAATAACGCTAACCCACTTGCTCTGGCATCGTTGAACATCTTCTGCAGGGATGGATAGATTCTGGAATCGACCTGTTTTCCGTTGGATAATCTTGTTAAATTCATTTGATAATCTTTTGGGATGTAATGATTCCTGTCTACAAGGATTAAGCGCCAGTCACCGGACGTATCTGCGTATTGTTTGTGGCTGTGTAAGATAAACTTTGAAAATCAGATAGGTTAGTTTTATAAGAATTTTTAAGATATGAAAAAACATGGTTTCAAAATCTTGTTTCTTGAAACCATGTTTTGATGTATTTTACTTTTTACTTAAGATCTGTCTTAATTTCTTTTCCTTATCCTGATCCAATACTCTCTTCGGAATAATAATCGCTTGTACAGAGCTCATGTAAACATAAAAAGCTTCCTCTGTTTCACAAACATCTTCTACCTTTTTATAATCTACTTTCACTTCCTGACCTTTTGTTATCTCTATGATCTGATTTTCCGTAAAATTTAATGTTGTTTCTCCTGCAAATGGTAGTCCTTCTGTTTCTTTCATTTTTAGAATTGTCTTACGGATTCCTCTTTTCATAATCTTTTTAGCCTGTGTTACACATACAATTGAAAAAATGCATAATACAATTACTTCTGTAACGATCAACATTATTTCTGCTCTTGCCAGAATGAAAATCACTATCGCAAGAATGCTGATCATTGGACCTATTAGTCTAAGTTTAAACAGATTTCTCTTTCCTACTTCTGAATGAATTAACTGATGAAATTCGTTAAATTCTATGTAGTCTTCATCTGTTAATTTGTAATTTAGTTGCAGCATGTTCCTTCCCCCTCCTGCTTTGTTTTGTTTGAATATATTTATGATACGATATCGTTCTGTGAAAATAAAGAATTTTTCCTTTATTTTTAAGGTAACGCATATACTTTAATCAAATCATACATACTTGGAATATCTATAGGTATATGTTATATTGTCTATAGGCAAAAATGAGATAATGTCCAAGTGACACAAATAAATCGCTGCATCATTAACTCAAAATCAGTTATCATGCAGCGATTTTTCTAACTATAGCTTATTCAAAACATTTTAAAACTCTATGATTCTTATCACTTCCATAGAAATTCAAACTCATATTTTCCACTTGATCTTCATCCACAAAATATCCTAAATGATACACCTCACTCTCCCCAGCTTTCAGTGACTTAAATCCATACCCATATCCACCATTACTCTCTTCAAAATAAGCTGCTGCCTCATTTGTTTGTAATTTTGAGATTGCTGTTGGGCGTTTATAATCATCATTCAAAATCTCATACCCTTTTTGCTTCTCTTTTGCAAAACAGATTCCCGGTGCAGCTTCTGCCTGTTTTGTTTCTTTTGTTGTATTCGTTACTTTTAATTCAACAAACACTAATTTCTGATTCATTGTCTGAGTCTTTCCAATTCTCTGCTCTGGGGCATGGAATCCGTCTCCATAAATAATTGTCTTTCTTTGATATGACTCAAGTTTTCCTTTCTTGTCTGTAATTTTTCTTAACTGACTTTGAGCATTATTATTTCTCCATTTTTTATTTTCACTACTCAAACCTTTCACTGAATCACAAACTTTAATCTTCTGAATCTGATAGGTAATTCCATCTCCATAACCCTTTGTTACTTCCTGTTTTTTTGCAACACTTTGTTTTGGCAGAAGTTTCTTATTTTCCTTGATACCCTTTTGCTCTTTTAAATATTGGGTCAATGAAATACCCTTGTCAGCATCATTTTTGCTGCATTCCTGTACCGTAATATTTTTGACTGTATTTAAAATCTGATTTTTACTTAATTCACAAGATGGAATCTCTAAAATATATCCTTCTTTTTCATAGAAAATATAAACCTTATGATCTTTCTTTCCATCTATATTATTCATACTAAGTATCAAAACTTTGTTTCCAGAAATCTCATCTTCTGAATATTTTTCCACATCATTAACAAAGAATTTTTTCTTAATCGTCTGATCTACCTTAATCAACCTTGCATAAAAATCTTTGTTATTTATTTTCTGATTTTTAAATGCATACCAAGTTTCATTTTTAGACTTCTCTTTTGTTACTTCATACTGTTTTAAATTGCGTGTATCCAAAGATACATTTTGTTTTGACTTCTTCTCCTTTGTTACCTGAACTTCCATTCGGAAAATATTCTGTTTCCATTTGCTCTGGAAAAATCTCTGAATTTCTTTTCCATAAATCGTTGTTGGCGCAACGATCAATACACAAGCCGCAACTGCTGCCGCTTTCATATATTTTGTCTTTTTTCTATGCTTCTTTCGGATTTCTTTCTTCACTGCATTTTTCAGTAAATCTTTTTCCTCTTCTGTAATATTTTCTTTTAAGTCTATCGCTTCCTGCTCTGTAATATCAATTCTATTTTTACTCATTCAAAACACCTCTCCTTAATAACTCTGCTTTTAATTTCTTCTTCCCTCTGCGAATCCTGCTTTCGACATTGTCTTCTTTCAAATGAACTGTTTCCGCAATCACTTTCACTGTCTCATAATAAAAGAATCGCAAAATAAAAATCGTACGATCAGGTTCTTCCATCTCTTTTATAACTTCATGAACGATTCGTTCATTATGCTTTCTGGAAAATTCCCGTTCTACATCTGTAGATACGTCCTGCATCATATCTTCCACACCCTCGAAATCCGTCTCAGAATGTCTTTGATATTTTCTCAAATAATCCAACGCACAATTTCTTGCCGTCTGATAAATATATGCCCTTAAATTCTTCTTTACCTGAAACCTCTGCGACAATTTCTGCCACAACCGAATGACAGTCTCCTGCATCGCATCTTGAACAATACCCGCATCATAATTCCGCAGCACATTAGAACAAATTGCCTTGATTGCACCACCATATTCATCAATCAAAAGACTCATCCCCTCTTCCGACTGCTTCCGAATCATTTTTAATAGTTGTTTATCTCTCTCCTCCACTCTTGTTCTCCTTGTTGGTTGATTGTTTTGAATGATCATTCACTATATAAGACGTATAATCGGAGTAATTTCCGTCAAAATTATAGATGTTTTCTAAAATTTAATTCTGTTTTGCAATTTTACACATTTTATTCTATATTTTAGTTTTTTAGCTCATTTTTTCGGAATCAATTCCGAATTTTTGTTATTTATATTAATTTTTCGGAATGTATTCCATATTTTTTTGATATTTTTACTTAGATAAAATATAAGATTAAATTTATTAGAAATGAATTAAAAATCTTAATATCTACAGAATCAAAAAAGATTATCTTATAAAATTTTCCCTCCTTCCGTCCATGAACAATAAAATTTAAATCCAATACCGCCCATACACACTATGTGGTGATTTGAATAGCCTTCCGTTGTATGAGACAGAAATAAAATAAGAACCAATATTTATAATAAACCGATGGCAACGATTAGCATATTTTAAGTGCGTTTTTTACAAATTCGCAGCGCCCTGTGGTTGAATGTCTGAACGTAAGTGCGGGCATTTTGGCTCGCACTCAGTGAGTTTTCAAAGGAACAGGCGCGGATAAGCGATTTGTAAAAAAAGCTCTTAAAATATGCGTGTTGCCACCGATTTATTATAAATATTGGTTCTTATTTTATTTCTGTCTCATACAATGAAAGACTACGTCAAACACATCTACATATGTTCACGAAAGTAATCATGAAAATACTGCATAACCTTCACCAACAGATCCTGTTCCTGCTCATTAAGCGTATCAAGCAGTCCCTGGATCATACGTTTATGAAATTCTCTGTGATGACTGTATGCTTTCCTCCCCTTCTCAGAAAGAGATATATAAACAACTCTGCGATCTTTCTCTCCGCGTTTGCGATTTACATATCCTTTCTTCAAGAGGTTATTGATTGCGGTTGTAAGTGTACCAACCGTAATATTTAAATCTCCTGCAATCGTTGACATATTCTTCGGTTTCTTGATTCCGATCGCATCAATAATATGCAGATCTTTGTTCGAAATATCCTTAAACTCATCTGTGATCACGGCTTTCTCTTCTTCATATGAAATTCCGTGGAATAAGTCTACCACCATATTATTTAAACGATCTTTATCCAATCAATTCACCTCCTAAACAACGATTTAAGAGTATTATACCTTTAATTATTGGAATTTTCCACTTCTAAATTGTGTGCTTCTCCAATAACTTTTGCTAAAGCTTCTTTTGCCTGTGTAGGAAGTGCATTGTATCCACCATCTTCTACGTCTTTTTCGAAGACGAAGTTTAGTCTGTCTGTCATTCTTGCTTTTAATGTTTCCACATAATTCATATCATTGAAATCTGAAACATATCCTTCCATCTCAAGCACTTCGATATCTGTAAATGGTCCCCACTGTTTGAATTCTCCAGTTCCTTCTACAACCTGCTCGATTGCGGAAATTGTTGTTGCAGGTTTGATATCTTTACCCATGAAGTCTCCTGTATTAATGATATAGCAGTCTACATTTCTTTCTTTTACAAGTTTTCTAAACTTCTTGTAGTCATTTACAAGAGGGTATGTTCTAAATGGGTTTGCATATGGTTCCACAACCAGACGGTTTGGATCTACTCCAGGTGCCAGACGTTCCGCACTGCTTCGTTTTGTTGCAAGTGTTGCTCCCATAACAGATGCTAAAGAAGCTCCTTTGATCTTAACAATTGGTGGGATTGTTGGGTCTTTCATAATCCAGAAGATTGCATTTACTGGGTCATTGATCTTATCTACACGGTTTGGTGACCATAATTTGGACTTGATCGCACGACCATTTCCGTTACGGATATCTTCTGTGACAAGAACGACTTTTCCTTCACTATCTCTTGTTGCAGAGCAATTCTGTGCTGTTAATAAGTATTTATTATCTGGGCATCCTGTTGGATAGTCCGCTGTTTTATCAAAATATGTTGGTTCCATTGCAATAGATGCACCTGTTTCTGTATTGATGATAAATGCATCGTCATGCAGAACCTGAATCTCTTCGTATTTATTATTATGTGTTGCATGTGTTAATGTGGATTTTCCTGATCCTGATAATCCGAAGAAAGATGCTACGAATTTCTCTCCATTATCTAATCTGAATTCTTTCTGTCCACCATGGCAGGAAGCATATCCGTTACGATTTGCGATCGCCCATGCAATTGTTAATGTACCTTTCTTATGTTCCCCAAAGTATTTCATACCAAGAAGTGCAGCACAGTTTGTGTCTGTATTAAAATATGTTAATCCTAATGGATGTTCTTCATGTGTCCACTGTGGATCTGAGAAAATATAGATATCTGTCTCATCTGCAACTGGCTGTGAATTCTTATACATTTCATTGTATTCAGGATTCATATACTGGAAATTTAACATCCAGGAATATAAAATATTTTCTTCACCTTCTGGAATTAAAAGATGTGCTTTTACCATAAATTCAGGATCTAATCCGATATATACCTGTGCATGGTACATTGTTGTCCATCTTGTATCATAGATCGCATCCATTAATTTTAAATCCAGATCATTTATATCGACACCAGGTTCACTGGAAATTCTTCTTGCGGCTGCACAGCGTCCAGTCACTGATCCATCATTAAATAATAGAACTTTGGACCCCTCATCTAAACCAATCGCTTCTGGTTTATATACTGGCATATCTGTAACGATCGTTCCAGGCGAATTCTTTGCTAATTCATAAGCCTGTTTTAAATCTTTTACTTCTACAACGTTATTTCCATAGAATGCTGCTTCAATAATGGATCTTGTTTTTGAAAATCCAGGCTTTCCTTTTCCGATTTCTTCATGTGTGTAATAAGCTTTTGTTGACATAAGTTACTCCTCCATTCATAGGTTGCTTTCGATGCGTCTTCTCAAAATGTCAAAACTACATGGGCCTGCATCTAAAATCTCTGTGTGGTACGCTTTTAAGCTGTATTTATTCCCTGCCATTTTCTTATAATCAGTCAAAAGCTCATAAAACTCCTGATAACCGATATAATAAGATAAATAATTTGCAGGATTCTCGATAATCATCTGAAATAATTCATCTGCCTGAGAATCATCCATTCCAAATGATCTTAAATACGCCCTGACATCTTTCTTCTTCCATCCTTCATAATGAACTCCAAGATCAACTCTTGAACAAAGTGCCAGATTGTACTCGTACATCTCCATATTCATCTGTTGATAAATATCGCCATATCCTTCAGCATCCATCATACTGTAACTAAAAACTTCTACATACGTTGCATATCCTTCTGAATATCCAGGATAATCAAGCAGATAGCGCACTGGATCATCGTTCCTTGCCGCATAATATACATTCTGGTATAAATGTCCTGGGTATCCTTCATGTGCCAAAGTTGGATATAACTCTGCAGTCTGTGCCTTATTAATGTAAATTACATTCTCCTTGTAAGAATCAATCTCTGGTACCATATAGAACGCAGGACTGGTATATTCTTCCATGGTTTTGTGCACATATTTTATTTTACAGCTAACTTTTGGTGCCTTTGGATAATATTTTACCATCTTTTGCCTTAGTTTGTTAAGTATATTTTGTGGATTTTGCACAATTTTTATATTTTTTTTATGATTTCTATATTCATTTATGATATTTGGATACTTTTTTTGCAATTTTATAAGTTTTCGAAGGCATTTTTCAATGGATCGATCACTGATTTCGATCATTTCTTCTATCGTTTTATCTGATCCTGTTTTCTGTGCAACCAATACTTTATAATATTCTTTTCCATTTTTATAATAATACAGACCATTTTCATTTTTCCCATTTCCATTTAATGCCTGCAAATGGGAATATAATTTTTCATAAGCAGGCAGCACCTTTGTACCGATCAATTTCTTATTTTCTCTGCAGTATTTCTTTTTCTGAGCTGCATTAATTCCTTTAATATCTGCAATTCTTAAATTAAATGTTGCAACCAACATATTGTTTTCTTTTTGCTTTATGACATTCTGAATCTGCTGCAATACTTCTTTTAAAGACTGATCAGATAGGAATAAATTTCTCTTTACCTGTTCCTTGCTGTATTCGATCAGTGAATCAAAATATCCATCCAGTCCCTTCAATAATTGAAAATAGCTTTTGATATCTTTCTCATTTTTCAGACGATATTCACTTAATGTCAGAAGAATCTGTGCCTGCTGCCCAGATGTTTTCCCAAGGATTCTTTCATAATACGGATACATCGAAAGATTTTTCTGTCTTCTTAAATAATCCATCAAAACCATATATGTATTTTGCTGTTTTTTCGTCAATTCCTTTTGTTTAAATTTTTTTAACTTCTCAATTTCTTTTGAAATTTTAATTTTTTCATTCAAGACACTTCCCTGATTCATGGATGGATAAAGATTTTTTGGTTGTTCTAATCTATATTTTTCTGGATTTTCTAAAAAGAAATGCATCGTGATCTCATTTGTTGATATATTTTCTTTAAAAAACGCATCCGTATACTGATCAAATACTTTTTTTGTTGTATTCTTTTTTTGATCTTTCCATTCTTGGATCAGACTATATCCTCCTAGAAATATCAGACAAATTCCAATCATGATCAACTTTATTCTGATCTTTTTCAATCTCCCTGCAAATTCCATTTCTACCTCCAAATAAACACTTGTTAATATCTTATTTTTTAAAGAAAAAAAATAGACTATCCGCACAAGATGTACTATAATTATAAGGATAGAAACAGAAAATCGGAGGATCATTATGAGTAAGAAACCATATTATATTACGACTGCAATTACTTATACTTCCGGAAAACCTCATATTGGTAACACATATGAGATCATCCTGGCAGACAGTATTGCTCGATATAAAAGAATGGAAGGCTATGACGTATTTTTCCAGACAGGAACTGACGAACATGGCCAGAAAGTAGAATTAAAAGCAGAAGAAAAAGGGGTAACACCAAAAAAATTCGTTGATGATGTTGCCGGAGAAATCAAGAGAATCTGGGATCTTATGAACACTTCTTATGACCGTTTTATCAGAACAACTGATGAAGATCACGAGAAACAGGTTCAGAAGATTTTTAAGAAATTATATGAACAGGGAGATATCTACAAAGGTGAATACGAAGGTTTATACTGTACACCTTGTGAATCTTTCTTCACAGAGAGCCAGTTAGTAGATGGTAAATGTCCTGACTGCGGACGTCCAGTACAACCTGCAAAAGAAGAAGCTTATTTCTTAAAATTAAGCAAATATGCAGACCGTCTGATTGAACACATCAATACACATCCTGAATTTATTCAGCCAGAATCCAGGAAGAATGAGATGATGAACAACTTCCTTCTTCCTGGACTTCAGGATCTGTGTGTTTCAAGAACATCATTTTCATGGGGAATCCCAGTTGACTTTGATGAAGGACACATCGTTTATGTATGGTTAGATGCATTAACAAACTATATCACAGGTATCGGTTATGACTGTGATGGAAACAGTTCAGACAAGTTTAACAAGTTCTGGCCTGCAGATCTTCACCTGATCGGTAAAGATATCATCCGTTTTCATACAATTTACTGGCCAATCATCCTGATGGCACTAGATCTTCCACTTCCTAAACAGGTATTTGGACATCCTTGGCTGCTTCAGGGCGATGGTAAGATGAGTAAATCCAAAGGTAACGTTTTATACGCAGATGATCTGGTTGACTTCTTCGGAGTTGACGCAGTGCGTTATTTCGTTCTTCATGAAATGCCTTTCGAACGTGATGGTGTGATCTCATGGGAATTGATGATCGAGCGTATGAACTCTGACCTTGCAAATATTCTTGGTAACCTTGTAAACCGTACGATTTCTATGTCCAACAAATATTTTGGAGGAATCGTAGAAGACAAGGGTGTTGTAGGAGATTATGATGATGATCTGAAAGCCGTTGTGACAGGTACAAGAGATAAAGTTGCTGAGAAGATGGCTGACCTTCGTGTTGCAGATTCAATGACTGAGATCTTTAACTTATTCCGTCGCTGCAACCGTTATATTGATGAGACTATGCCTTGGGTATTAGCAAAAGACGAAGCTTCAAAAGACCGTCTGGCTACTGTTTTATACAACCTTGTTGAAGGAATCACAATTGGTGCATCTTTATTATCACCATATATGCCTGAGACATCTGAGAAGATCTTTGCTCAGTTAAATACATCTATGGTTGAATTTGATAACCTTGCAACATTTGGAAACTACAAGAGTGGTACAAAAGTAACTGAAAAACCTCAGATCTTATTTGCAAGATTAGATGAGAAAGAAGTTATGGAAAAAGCCAAAGTCTTAATGGAGAAACAGGCTGCTTCTGTCAAAGCTGCAAACGCTGCTGTAGAAGAAGATACTGTCATCGACATTGAACCAAAAGATGAGATCACTTTTGATGATTTCACTAAGATGCAGTTCCAGGTTGGTGAGATCATTGCCTGTGAAGAAGTGAAGAAATCCAAGAAACTTCTTTGCTCTCAGGTTAAGATTGGAAGCCAGGTAAAACAGATTGTTTCTGGTATCAAAGCTTATTATAAACCAGAAGATATGGTCGGTAAGAAAGTTATGGTACTTGTGAACTTAAAACCAGCCAAATTAGCAGGAGTTCTCTCTGAAGGAATGTTACTTTGTGCTGAAAATGATAAGGGTGAATTAGCTCTTGTAACACCAGATAAAGATATGCCAGCAGGTGCTGAAATCTGTTAATTATACTTATTTATTCTCTAGTTTATAAGTAAACAAATGAATTGACAACCAGATTTTGGTATGCTATGGTTTAAGATATAAAATGATTGTAAGACATTAAGGAGGTTTACACATGAAAAGTACAGGCATTGTAAGAAGGCTTGACGAACTTGGAAGAATTACTTTACCGATCGAATTACGTCGTAACTTTGATGTGAACGAACGCGATCCTCTTGAAATATTTGTAGATGACGATAAGATTATTTTAAAGAAATATAATCCTGCAGATATTTTTACTGGAGAAGATATGGATGATCTGATTGACTACAAAGGAAAGAAAGTCTCAAGAAAATCTATCATTGAATTAGCTAAACTTGCTGGATTCGAAATTACTGAAGCGTAATTTTTTGGATCATTTCAATAAAGACAAACAAAAGGTATGGGAATTGATATTATTTTCCCATACCTTTTTTGTTGATATATTTTTATTCCTCTTCCAACAACTGCTGATAAATCTCTCTCTTACCAACACCTCGATCTTTGGCTACCAGTTTCATCGCTTCTTTCTTTGAATATCCCTGATCCATATAACGGTTCATATGCTCTGACAATGGAATCTTTAGAAATTCTTCCTGACTCTCTTCTTTTAATTCTTGAAATGATTTTCCTTCTATGATCATCACACATTCGCCTTTTGGTGGATTTTCTCTATGATAGGCAAGGATTTCCCCAAGTGTTGATTTAAAAACGCTCTCATGCTTCTTTGTGAGTTCTCTGCATAATGTCATGGATCTGTCTCCGAGCACTTCATGTAGTTCTTCCAAAGTCCTTACTAAACGATGTGGTGCTTCATAAATGATAATAGATCTTGTCTCATTTTCCAGAGAATCAAGAATCTGTTTTCTTTCTTTTTTATCTGATGGAAGAAATGCTTCAAAACAAAATCTTCTTGTTGGCTGCCCAGAGATGATCAGTGCATTGATCAACGCACATGCTCCCGGTAATGCAGTAACTGTGATTCCTGCTTCATGGCACTGTCTTACCAATTCTTCTCCTGGATCTGAAATTCCCGGTGTCCCAGCATCTGTAATGAGTGCGATATCTTTTCCTTCCTGCAACTGCTTTACAAGAACTTTTGCTTTCTCCACACGATTATACTCATGATAGCTTGTCATCTTTGTCTTAATTTCAAAATGATTTAATAATTTGATACTGTGCCTTGTGTCTTCCGCTGCGATCAGATCAACTTCTTTTAATGTGTTTATCACACGAAAAGTAATGTCTTCCAGATTACCAATCGGTGTCGCACACAAATATAATGTTCCACTCATGCTTATTCCTCCGGATTCATTCCATAAATCTTATAAATTTCTTCTGTGTATTTTCCTTCTTTTTGATAAACGATCAATGGAGGCTCAACTGTCATTCTTGACTTTCCGCCTTTTACTGCTTCTAATAAAAATATATTCGGTTCTTTATCAATGTATGGATGCACAAAACGGATTCTTTTTGGCTCTAATCCATCCTTAGACAGCTGGCATAAAATCTCTGACAATCTGAATGTTCTGTGTACCAGAAACAGCTTTCCTTTATTCTTTAAAAGCTTTTTAGCTGCTGCCGTGATATCCGCAAATGTACAAAGTATCTCATGTCTTGCGATTGCTTTCGTCTCCGACGGATTCTTAAGTCCATGCTGTCCGATCATATATGGTGGATTTGATGTGATCGTGTCAAAACTATCATGCGAAAAAATCGCAGAAGCCTCTTTGATATCACCCTCTACGATCTCTATCTTATCTTCTAAATGATTTAATTTGACACTTCTTGCCGCCATCTCCGCCATCTCTGGCTGTATTTCAAGCCCTGTAAGATGAACAGCCTTCGTCTTTGCCTCCATCAAAATTGGGAGGATTCCAGTCCCCGTACCGAGGTCTAGAACTCTCCCACCATTCTTAACTTGTGCAAAATCTGATAAAAGAACCGCATCCATTCCAAAACAAAATCCCTGTTCTTTCTGGATGATCTGATAACCATTGATCCCAAGATCATCAATTCTTTCTCTTTCCATGTCCTTTATTACATCCTTGATTCTTATTATTGCATCCTTTGCTACACCCCTGACATCCTTGTGGCTTTTTCTTTCTCATCAGAAGATCATCAATCTTATATTCCTGGATTTCTTTATCTCCATTCTCATCTTCCACGATCAGTTTTACCTTCTGTCGAAGTACATCTACTCTCTGAACTTCTCCAACTACGCCATCTTTTGTCTTTAATTTCTCACCAACATTTGGAAGCTTACTATTTAAATACTCATATGTTTCCTGTTCATTCTTAAGACAACACATCAATCTTCCGCAGACTCCTGAAATCTTTGTCGGATTCAGTGACAGATTCTGCTCTTTGGCCATCTTGATAGAAACAGGTGCAAACTCAGATAAAAATGTATTACAGCATAATTTTCTTCCACAGATTCCCATACCACCAAGCATCTTGGCTTCATCTCTGACGCCGATCTGTCGTAATTCAATTCTTGTCCTGAACACTGCTGCCAGATCCTTTACAAGTTCACGAAAATCAACTCGTCCATCTGCCGTAAAGTAAAATAATACTTTATTATTATCAAATGTATATTCTGTTGATACAAGCTTCATATCAAGCTCATGCTCCTTGATCTTATCAAGGCAGATCTTATATGCTTCTTTTTCTTTCTCTCTATTCTTCGCTGCCCTTTCTTCATCTTCTTTGGTTGCGATTCTTAAAACAGGTTTTAATTCATCTCCGATGCATTTTTCCTTTACCTGTCTTCTCTCAGAAACGACTGATCCAAATTCAATTCCTCTGGCAGTTTCCACGATCACGTGGTCTCCTGACTTTACCTGAAATTCCTTTGGATTAAAGAAATATATCTTTCCTGCAGTACGAAATCGCACTCCAATTACTTCTACCATACTTTACCATTCTCCTTTATCGTCACAAGCAGCATTTCGATTGCCACTTCAAAATTAACATTCGCGATCAGTCGCCTTCTAGCCTTTTCTACTTCATCAAGAATATGACTGATTCCCTCAAATGAAATATAAATCTCCTGATCTTTTAGCTGACGGTATTTATCTTTAAATACAAGTTGATTTAAAGACCCTGTTGTCTTAAGAATCAGCATATCTCGATACCATACCATAATGATATCAAGGAAATCATAAATCTCATTCTTATATTTTGTCAGACTCTTCGCATACGATACAACTTCATAAATCTCCATACTCTTCATATGAGTGATCACGTTCATTGTATCATTCAGCATATCTTTAAATTCTTCTGTATCCAGTACATGCAATGCACGTCCAATATTCCCAAGTGAAAATGCTGCTGCAAATGCGATATCTGCATGACTTGCCCCTGTATTGGCTTTTAGATAATCTTCAATTTCGCTTTCTCTGACACTTCCTAATGTCATGGACACACATCTTGAGAGGATCGTATCTAACAATCTATCCTTATTGTTTGTTAATAGAAGGATCACTGCATATGCAGGTGGTTCTTCTAATGTCTTTAATAAGGCATTCTGCGCTCCTGCATTCATTCTATCCGCATCATCAATGATATAAATCTTATAATCTCCGCTATACGGTTTAATATCGATCGTCTCATTGATCCCTTTTCGAATATCATCAACTCTGATTTCATACTTTTCATGAGTAATATAAATGACATCTGGATGATTTAATGAATCCACCTGCTTACATGCTGCACATTCTCCACATCCATCTTTGTGTTCGCACAGAAGTGCCTTCGCAACTGCCTTTGCGATCATCATCTTTCCGCTTCCATCTTCGCCACTTAATAAATAGGCATGGGAAACTTTTCCCGTCTTGATTGCTTCTTCAAAATGAGAAATTATTTTTTTATGTCCTATAATTGCATCAAAACTCTTCATACTACATCACCCTTTACCATGAAATTTTTTGTTGACCTGTGAAACAATCTTCTGATGAATCTCTTCGATCGTCAGACTTCCGTCAACAGTATAGATTCTATCTGGATGCAGGCTCGCAAGTTGTCTGTATCCTTCAACAACCTTCTTATGAAAATCAATTGTCTCGCTTTCCATTCGGTCCAGCTCTGCCTGTTTTTTCTTTCTTGAAATACCAGCTTCTGCATCCAGATCGATCATAATCGTCAGATCTGGCATCGTATCTCCGATTGCAAATTGATTTACTTTGTAAACAAGATCAATTCCCATTCCTCTGGCAATTCCCTGATAGACTGCAGATGATTCCACAAATCGATCACAGATTACGATCTTTCCATCTTCTAATGCCGGACGAATGACTTCTTCGATCAATTGAGCTCTGGCAGCTGCATAAAGCAGTAATTCCGTCATATGTCCCATCTCAGTAAATTCTTTGTCAAGGATCACATTTCTTACAGCCTCACTGATTGGTGTTCCGCCAGGTTCTCTACATACTATTATATCATAACCTTTGTCAGATAAGTAGTCTCTTAGTAATTCTATTTGTGTTGTTTTTCCAGCTCCATCTGGTCCTTCAACGGTCAAAAATAATCCCATATTTATATCCTCTCATCTATTTATTATATATATTTTATGATCATTCAGTCCTATCACTTTCATATTATATTGCTCATACTGTCTGATCTTATCGATCACATACTTATCGATCACTTCTCCAGGCACAACAAGTGGAATTCCTGGTGGATACAAAAAAATAAATTCCGCTGCAATCTCATCTTTTGCATCATCATAATCAATCTGTATTCGATCTTTTGTTGCAGCTTCTTCTGGTTTTAACATCTTTTTATTTTGATGAAAATCATTTTCCAAAAATAAATACTCTGTATTCTTTTTTGTGATCTCACTGTCGATCTCTTTTAATGCCTGATACAATCTATCGTACCCTTCTTGTGTATCGCACACACTTGTCATTGCGATCACATAATAAAGTTCTGACATTTCCATCTCTAAATGATAGTTGTCTCTTAAAATCTCAAATAGTTCTTCTCCAGATATTGTCGTGTCTTTTACCGAAAACACAAGTTTTCCAATATCATCCGTTGGTACCAGTTTGATATATTTTAATTCTTCTAGTTTTTCACGTAGTATCCACAATTTTTCGTAGTATTGTTGAAAATATCCACTATTTTCATTACATATGTGGATACATTGTTCAATTGATGCTATCAACACATAGGATGGGCTACTGCTCTGAAATATTGACAATTTCTTTTGCATCATTTCTCTTGTGACACAATCTGTGCACAAATGAAGCAATCCCGTTTGCGTAAATGCGGGCAATGTCTTGTGCAGACTTTGTATCACAATGTCTGCTCCGCTATTTGCTGCACTCTCTGGAAATGCCTCATGATAAATAAAATGAGCCCCATGAGCTTCATCTACGATCAATGGTATATTATTTCGATGCAGAACATCTGATATTCCTTCGATATCTGATACTCTTCCTTCATATGTTGGTGAAACAAGGACCATTGCCTTAATTGAAGTTTCTTTTGTTATGATATTTTCTATCTGTTCCTTCGTAATGCCTTTACAGATTCCATATTCATCAATCACTGGATAAATATAGATTGGATCAAGTCCCAACAATTCTATCGCGTGATAGACTGACTTATGACAGTTTCTCGCAACCAGTATCTTATCTCCAATATTACACAATGCAGCTATTGCAGCTAAATTCCCCGCAGTACTGCTGTTTACCAGTAGATAACTCTCTTTTGTTCCATAAATCTGTTTTAAATCATCCATCAATTCTCTAATCATTTCTTCTGGATGGTGAAGATCATCAAATCCTGTGATCTCTGTAATATCAATTTGGGAAATTGCATCTAATAATGGATCGATCTTTAAATTTCTTTTATGTCCTGGCATGTGAAAAGGATAATCTTCTTTGTATTGTAGTTGTTTCAACTTATTATAAATTGATGTCATTTTTTATCCCTTTGTAAACATATTTTTTCATTTTTATTATATCATACTTAATTCCTATTGAATAGGAATTAAAAAAAAGAGTCAACTTTCGGTTTTTTCATTCTTTCTGAAAGTTAACTCTTTGAATTTCTTTATAAAATAAAAAAGATGCCCAGAGCCGGAATCGAACCAGCGACACGAGGATTTTCAGTCCTCTGCTCTACCGACTGAGCTATCTGGGCATACTAATTATTAAAATAAAAAATTGCGGGAGCCGGATTTGAACCAACGACCTTCGGGTTATGAGCCCGACGAGCTACCAGACTGCTCCATCCCGCGATAAAAATTAAGTGGTTGGAGAAGGATTCGAACCTTCGAAGGCGGTGCCAACAGATTTACAGTCTGCCCCCTTTGGCCACTCGGGAATCCAACCATATATATTTTAAACACCTAAATCATAACATAATTATGACCAGGTGTGAAGCCGTTGACCGGACTTGAACCGGTAACCTGCTGATTACAAATCAGCTGCTCTGCCAATTGAGCCACAACGGCATAGTTATTAAATTAAAAAGTGGGACCAATAGGACTCGAACCTATGACCCTCTGCTTGTAAGGCAGATGCTCTCCCAGCTGAGCTATGATCCCAAATATTCAAAAAATAAAGCGACCCGGATGGGAATCGAACCCACGACCTCCGCCGTGACAGGGCGGCGCTCTAACCAGCTGAGCCACCGGGCCTTATTTATAAAGGATATACCTTCAAAACAACATACAAGAATCTTTCTACATCTCTTACACTTCAGCCTTCTTTGGTTAAAGCCTCGACCGATTAGTAACAGTCAGCTCCATACGTTACCGTACTTCCACCTCTGCCCTATCTACCTCGTCGTCTTCAAGGGGTCTTACTACCT
>SKEE01001645.1_pt1 | contig 17642 bp, 14 predicted proteins | sample 4826661 | NCBI WGS metagenome assembly SKEE01 (sample SAMN11008817, study PRJNA524170) | human gut metagenome | biome: Human fecal sample; material: Feces; isolation source: fecal sample from pouch patient p20 | host: Homo sapiens | place: Israel: Tel-Aviv | collected 2016-11-14
CCGGAAGATGCGTACAGAGGAACACATCCGGAATTTGTCAACGATGCACTGTCACAGTTTTCTGTGGAAGATACCGTAGAGTTTTTTAAGAAGATCGGAATTTATCCGCTGAATAAAAATGGCTATCTGTATCCAAGAAGCGGTCAGGCACAGAGCGTTGTGGAAGTTCTCTGCATGGAAGCAGCCAGTCTCGGGGTGAAAATAAAAACCAATGAACAGGCGGTCTCCATCGAAAAAAATAAATCCGGCAGACAGGATAAGATCGGTAAAAAATTTACAGTTCTGACAAAGGGCTGGCATTATGAGGCAGATGCCGTGATCCTTGCCAATGGTTCCAGGGCTTCTTCCATCTCCGGTTCGGACGGAAGCGGGTATGAGCTGGCAGAAAAACTGGGACATAAGATTGTTCCGGTGTATCCGGCACTGACTGCTCTCAAGTGTAAGGGGGCTGCCTTTAAAACCTGGGCGGGTGTCCGCACAGAGGGCCGGATTTCCCTGTTTCTGGATGGAAACTTTTATAAAAGTGAGCGTGGAGAACTTCAGCTCACAGAATATGGAATTTCCGGGATTCCGGTTTTTCAGTTGAGTACTTATGCAATCCGGGCGGTAAAAAACGGACGTCGGGCAGAACTGCGGGTGAATTTCCTGCCGGAGCTGTCAGAAAAAGAGACAGAAGAACTGCTGCATTACAGAAAGAAAAACTGCCCGTACAAAAAGGAAAAAGAACTTCTGACAGGACTTTTTCCGGAGAAACTGATCAAGGTGCTGACTGCGCAGAAACATCTTGTCCCGGCAATCAGGGAGTTTACACTTGAAGTAACAGACGGGCTGGCTTTTTCACAGGCACAGGTATGCTCCGGAGGTGTGGATACCGGACAGGTAGATCCTCATACCATGGAGTCCAGACTGTGCCCGGGCGTGTACCTGACAGGAGAACTTCTGGATATTGACGGAACCTGTGGCGGTTATAACCTGCAATGGGCATGGAGCAGCGGAGCAGCAGCCGGTATGCATGCGGCTCTGTGAGAGTGCTTTTATGCTCTCTGTGAGAAGTACTTATATAAGATTGTATAAGATAAGGAAAGGTATATAACAAAGGTATATAACAGGAAATCTGCTCTATAATGCTTTATAAGGAGATAAAAAATGATTCGAATTTCACAGCTTAAGCTTTCTGTGACACATACACAGGCACAGCTTGAGAAAAAAATTGCAAAAACATTAAAAAATCCCGGAAATCCGTTTACTTATGAAATAAAAAAACAATCTCTGGACTGCAGACACAAAAACGACAAAATTTTCGTGTATACTGTAGATGTAAAAATCAGAGACGAACAGAAAATTGTCAAAAAAGTTAACAATAACAATGTTACGTTAACCAAAGAGAAGCCTTATCAGTTTCCTCAGTCAGGAGAACTGCCTCTGACACACCCGCCGGTGATCATCGGAAGCGGTCCGGCAGGTCTGTTCTGCGGATGGTATCTTGCAAAAGCAGGTTATCGTCCTCTTATTCTGGAACGCGGGGAAGAAGCACAGAAACGGCAGCAGACCGTAGAAAATTTCTGGAAAAACGGAGTTCTTGATCCGGATTCCAATGTCCAGTTCGGAGAGGGCGGAGCCGGAACTTTTTCTGATGGAAAGCTTAATACACTGGTTAAAGACCCGTATGGACGAAATCATGAAGTGCTGAAACGTTTTGTGGAGGCAGGTGCTCCGCAGGAGATCGTTTATCAGCAGAAACCACATCTGGGAACCGATGTCCTGGTTGGAATTGTTGAGAAAATGCGGTATGAGATTGAAGAGATGGGTGGTCAGTTTGCTTTCCGGTCAAAAGTGACAGATCTGATTTTTACAGACGGTGCGCTGAAAGAAATAGAAATCAATCATGAAAAGAAAATTCCGGCTGAGGTCTGCGTGCTTGCCATCGGACATAGTGCAAGGGATACCTTTGAGATGCTTCATAAACGTGGGGTTTATATGGAACCGAAATCTTTCGCCGTAGGACTTCGTATCGAGCATCCGCAGACCATGATCAATATGGATCTCTATGGAGAGGAAGAGAACGAATTACTGGGAGCTGCCAGCTATAAAGTGACACATAAATGCAGCAATGGCAGAGGCGTTTATTCCTTCTGTATGTGTCCGGGCGGATATGTGGTAAATGCTTCCTCCGAACCGGGCAGACTGGCAGTCAATGGAATGAGTTATCAGGCGAGAGATTCCCGAAATGCCAACAGTGCCATGATCGTGACTGTGACACCGGAAGATTTTCCAGGAAAGGGAGCACTTGGCGGTGTGGAATTTCAGAGAAATCTGGAGCGGAAAGCCTGGGAACTGGGACAGGGGAAGATTCCGGTACAGCTTTTCGGTGATTTCTGTAAGAATCAGCCAAGTCATACGCCGGGAGATGTGACTCCATGTATGAAGGGAGCGTATGTTCTGACAAATGTCCGCTCCATTCTTCCGCAGGAAGTCGGAGATTCCATAGAAGAAGGCGTGAAATCCTTTGGAAAAAGAATTTCCGGGTTTGACAGAGAGGATGCCCTGTTAAGTGGTGTGGAGAGCCGGACTTCTTCACCGGTCCGTATTGTCCGTGACCAGGAACTGCTGGCAAACATAGAGGGAATTTATCCCTGCGGAGAGGGCGCCGGATATGCCGGTGGAATCACCAGTGCGGCAATGGACGGCATCAAAGTGGCAGAGACCATTTCTAAAAAATATAGAAAGTTTATATAAAATTTTAGGGGAGAGTATACATCTCTCCTCTTTTATGCTAGAATATAAGTTGCAAATTTGCCCGGATGCGTCAGAGAGCGCCGAAAAGGGTTATGAACAGGAATATTATCAAGGATTTACCGGAAGCACAGCGGCCTTATGAGAAATGTTTTTCCCAGGGAGAAGCGGCACTGAGTGACTGTGAACTGCTGGCAGTGATCCTGCGAAGCGGGACACAGGGACTGAATTCTCTGGAACTGGCACAGGAGATTTTACAGTACATGGAAACTTCGTCCTATACAGGACTGACAGGGCTTTTACATATCTCGGTTCAGGATCTGATGGAGATTCACGGGATCGGGCAGGTGAAAGCGGTTCAGCTTAAATGTATCGGAGAACTGTCGAAGCGGATTGCCCGGACTGCTGCCAGACCGCAGATGGTGATGAACAATCCTTCGTCTGTTGCATCTTATTATATGGAAGAACTCCGTCACGAAGAACAGGAGGTCGTCATCTGTATGATGTCAGATGTGAAGGGACATTTTCTGGGGGACAAGGTACTGACCAGAGGGACAGCGACCGGTTCTTTAGTGACACCGAGAGAGATTTATATGGAAGCTTTACGGAGTCATGCAGTCAGCCTGATCCTGGTCCATAATCATCCCAGCGGAGATCCGACACCAAGTCCGGACGATATGCAGATTACTGCCAGAATTTATCAGGCAGGAGAATTACTGGGCATTCATCTTCTTGACCATATCATTATCGGAGATCAGAAATACTGTAGTTTCCGGGAAGAGGGCATCTGGGAGGAATGTACAGGATAAAGGGGCAGATATATGCTGTTTGAAAAAACATACGGAATAGATTTGGGAAGCAGTTCCGTAAAAGTCTATTCTTTTTTTAAGAACAAAAGTTATATTGAGAAAAATATGATCGCGTCAAAAGGACGCAAGATCATTGCCATGGGGAATGAAGCCTATGAGATGTTTGAGAAATCGCCTGCGGATATTTCGGTCTGTTCACCGATGACATTTGGGATGATCGCAAATCTGGAGCTTCAGGAGATCATGCTTTACAGTATGATCCGTAAGATCGACCATATTCTGGGATTTGGCTCAGTGATGTATTTTACGGTTCCGCTGGATATGACAGCCATTGAGAAACGGGCATATTTTCATGTGGCAAATGGTCACTGGCTGAAGAAAAACCGGGTATTTATGGTGGAGGCGCCGATCGCAGATGCACTGGCGATGGGGGTCAATCTGGAGGACCCGGAAGGCAACATGGTCGTAAATATCGGCGCACAGAGTACGGAATTTTCCATTATCACAGATGGAAAGATCATTATCAGCAAGAAGGTTCCCATCGGAGGACGGCAGATGAATGAATCCATCTGCAGCGAAATCCGGAAGCGTTATAACTTACAGATCGGAACCCGTACAGCGAAACGACTGAAGATGGTGATGGGTCGTTTAAGTGACCAGAAAAAAGGAGTCCGTAAAGTAGTGGGAATCGACAGTATTTCCGGTTTGCCGAGGGAAGAAGTCATTTCTTCCTATGTGGTAAATGACGGGATCATGAACTGTTTAAATGAGATCGCTGCGGAGATGAAAACTTTTCTGGAGCGTATTCCGCCACAGATTTCCTATCATATCGCAAAACAGGGAATTTACATAACCGGAGGAAGTACCAGACTTCCATATATTGACCAGTATCTTGCCAGCTATACGGGATTTACCTTTAATCTGTCGGATTTGTATGAGACTTCGGCAGTCACAGGGCTGGAAAAGATCATCAAAGAGAAAGATCTGCGGAAATGGGCAACGCCTGTCAAGCAGAGAAAACTATGATTTTTAGGGGTGCATAATGAAGAACCTGAAAAAGAAAGTACGTTTTAGGATTAATTTAAAGAGCAAACATCTGCTGGCGATCATGACGATTTTCTGCATGAGTACGATCGTGGCGACTTTTGCATCAGGAGTGACCACAGCGCCATTACAGGATGCAGCAGGACTTCTGATTGTTCCGTTTGAGAACAGTATCAATCAGATCAGTTCTGTCCTCACCGGAATGCAGGACCGTATGAGGGATAAAGAGGAAATCCTTGCTGAGAATGAGAATTTAAAAGCGCAGGTAGACAGCCTGACACAGCAGAACAATAAACTGATCCAGGATCAGACAGAGCTGGTAAGATTACAGCAGCTTTATAATCTGGATCAGCAGTATACAGAGTATCCGAAGGTTGCAGCGGAGATTATTTCCAAAGACCCCGGAAACTGGTATGATACTTTTATGATCAACAGAGGTTCTGCGGATGGAATCCGCGTGGATAATAATGTCATCGCAGGAAAAGGTCTTGTGGGAATTGTCACAGAAGTAGGAACTCACTGGGCGACAGTCCGTTCCATTATTGATGACAGCAGCAATGTCAGTGCAATGACGGTCAGCACACAGGACAACTGTGTGGTGGAAGGAGACCTGGAACTGATCGATGAGGGAAAATTAAGCTTCAGCCAGTTATACGATCAGGACAATAAGGTGACAGTTGGCGAGCGTATCGTCACTTCCAACATCAGTGAGAAATATGTGGAAGGTCTGTTCATCGGATATGTCAGTGAGATTGAACAGGACAGCAATAACCTGACCAAGACAGGAACGATCGTAACACCGGTTGACTTTCAGCATCTGAAAGATGTGCTGGTGATCACTGTAAACAAGCAGGATTCCCTTGATGAAAGCGGAGTGGCTGCTGAGAATGCACAGGTTTCCGAAGCGGAAGGAGAAAACGGATGAAAAGTAAGATTACATTATTTATCACAATTATTGTAAGCTTTCTTCTTCAATGTACAGTACTTCATGTGATCTCCATTGGTTCCATTACACCAAACCTGCTTTTGATCCTCTGTGTTTCCATGGGACTGATGCGGGGAAGAAAGAGTGGATTGTGGACAGGATTTTTCTGTGGATTTCTGGCAGACATGTTTTATGGGTCCGTTTTTGGATTTTATGCATTAATTTATATGTATTTAGGATTTTTGAGCGGATACGCACATAGAATTTGTTATGATGATGATATAAAGGTTCCGGTTCTGCTTGCCGGAGTGGGAAATATTCTTTACGGACTGGCAGTTTATGCTCTGCAGTTTCTGCTGAGAGGAAGACTGGGACTGGGAACTTATATTTATCGGATCATCCTGCCGGAAACATTTTATACCATTATCCTGACACTGATCGTCTATCGGATCTTTTACAGGATCAATTATCGTTTTATGAGTCCATCAAGGAAAGAAAGTGAGTCTATTTGGGTACTAAAATAAAAAGATTTTTCAAAAAAATACGTTTGAAGAGAACCACTGTGCTGGTTCTGATTTTTGTGTTTATGTCCGGAACTCTGGTAAGACAGCTTTTTGAACTGCAGATCATCCAGGGGCAGGATTATATCAGTAAATTTGAGTCAAGAACAACGAAGAAACGTGTGATCAAAAGCACACGAGGAAACATATACGACAGAAACGGAGAAGAGCTGGCAACGAATGTGCTGGCTTATTCTGTAACGTTCGAAGATAACGGAACTTATGATTCCACAAGAGAAAAAAATCTGACCTTAAACGGTACTGCTTACCGTGTCCTGAAGATTCTGGAGTCCAACGGGGATTCCATCAGTAACTCTTTTCATATTGTATTAGATGAAAACGGAAATTATGTGTTTGATGTGCAGGAAGGATTTACATTAAACCGTTTCCGTGCAGATATTTACGGAGAGGCATTGATCGATAATCTTACGGATGAACAGAAAAATGCAACCGCAGATCAGATGATGGAATATTTAAGCGGCAGTAAAGGATTTTCAATCGTTCTTTACGGGGATAATGCCTATACGAACGAGGAACTGGAGGCACACAATCTGCCACAGACACTGACGAAGCAGGAAATCCTTGATCTGGCGATCATGCGTTATGAGCTAAGTACAAACAGTTTCAAAAAATATATGGCTGTAACGATTGCTACCAATGTAGGTGAGCAGTCCGTGGCTGCGATCAAGGAGAATCAGTCAGAACTCCAGGGAATTGACATTGTAGAGGATTCTGTGCGTAAATACATTGACGATGTCAGCATGGGACCGATTCTTGGATATACAGGACAGGCTTCTTCCGAAGAACTGGAAGAACTTCGAAAGACCAATCCGGATTATTCCAATGATGCCATTGTCGGAAAAACAGGCATTGAGAAATATATGGAAACTTCTCTTCAGGGAACAGACGGAGAAGAGACGGTTACTGTTGATAACCTTGGAAAGGTTCTGAAGATCGATACAGACACCAGGGTAGAGCCTGTGGCAGGAAATGACACATACCTCACCATCGACAGCAGCTGGCAGTCTGCGATTTATCAGATTCTGAAACAGAGAGTTGCCGGTATTCTTCTTTCCAAAATAGAAGCCACAAAAACTTATGATTACAGTGTAAATGATGCTGCCCAGATCAAAGTTCCGATCTATGATGTTTATAATGCCCTGATTTCCAACAGTGTCATTGATATCAGCAAATTCAGCGACGAGAACGCATCTGACACAGAAAAAAATTTATATGCCAAATTTCAGCAAAAGCAGCAGCAGGTTTTTGATACAATAACTAACAGGCTGACATCAGAGAATCCTCCGGCAGTGAAGGATGAGGATCCGCAGATTCAGGAATATCTGACTTATATCTGTGATGACCTGCTCAGAGATACTCTGGGTATTATATCCAAAAATGCCATCGATACTTCGGATGAGACTTATCTGGCATGGAATCAGGATAAGAGCATCAGCCTGAAAGATTATCTGACTTATGCTGCCAGCCAGAACTGGATTGACATTTCAAAGATTTCCACAGATGGAGATTATCTGGACTCTGATGAAGTGTATCAGGCACTGACCAGCTATATTACCGATTATCTCAAGACAGACAACAGTTTTTCCAAGCTGCTGTATAAATACATGCTTCAGGAAGATACCATTTCCGGACAGGAAATCTGTCTGGTGCTGTATGAGCAGGGAATCCTTTCCAAAGATGATGGTACTTATGAAGCATTGGCTTCCGGCGCAATGACAGCGTATGATTTTATGGTAAATAAGATTTATACTCTGGAGATTGAGCCTGCACAGCTTGCACTGGAACCGTGCTCTGCATCAGCAGTCATCACGGATGTGAAAACAGGGGACGTTCTGGCATGTGTGTCTTATCCGGGATATGATAATAACCGTCTGGTCAATAACATGGATACCAGTTATTATGCGAAACTTTCCCTGGACCAGTCGAGTCCGTTCTTTAACAAAGCAACACAGCAGACCACAGCTCCGGGTTCTACCTTTAAGATCCTCTCTACGATCGCGGGAATGTCGGAAGGTGTGATCAATGACGGAACTTATATCAACTGTACGGGTTCCTTTGATCTGGTAACACCGCCTATTAACTGCTGGAATAAGCTGGGACATGGCGATATTGAGATCAGGGAAGCCATTCAGGAATCCTGTAACTATTATTTCAATATGGTTGGTTTTATGCTGGGACAGGATGAGAACGGAGATTTTTCCGAAAACAGAAGCTTAAGTGCTCTGCAAAAATATGCTTCAGAAATCGGTCTGGACAAGAAAACCGGGATTGAGATCACGGAATCTTCTCCGCAGGTATCCAATTCTTATGCGGTGCCTTCTTATATCGGACAGGGTACCCATGCATATACCACCAGCCAGCTTGCACGTTATGCAACTGCGATTGCCACAAGCGGAACCGTCTATGACCTGACACTTCTCGACAGACAGACGGATTCCAGAGGACAGACGCTGAAAGAGTATGAACCAAAGGTGATCAATACAGTGGATCTCTCTCAGAATGTATGGGATGACATTCATGACGGTATGTACCGGGTAGTTCAGACTCACAGTCAGTTTGATGGCCTTGGTGTGGATGTGGCAGGTAAGACAGGTACAGCAGAGGTAGATGTTTACCATCCGAACCATGGTATGTTTATCGGCTATGCACCTGCATCTGATCCGGAATATGCGATCGCAGTCCGCATCGAAAACGGTTACAGTTCCGGTAATGCGTGTCTTGCTGCTGATGATATTTTTAAATATATTTTTGAACTGGCAGATGAACAGTCCATTCTTACAGGTGTGGCTGCCAGCGATACAAGTGATACCTCGAACGATTAATCCGAAGGAGCACCATCGGGCTTTGAATCCGGTCAGAATACATCCGAGAATACCAGAAGTGTGGAAGCTATCTTTGAGGAGGAAACAGAATTTATGAGTGAAGTCATTGTAATAACTTCCGGGAAAGGCGGAGTGGGAAAGACCACTACAGTAGCCAATATCGGGACAGGTCTTGCGATGCTTGGGAAGAAGGTCGTGGTTGTGGATACGGATATCGGACTGCGTAACCTGGATGTAGTTCTTGGACTTGAGAACCGGATTGTTTATAATCTGGTAGATGTGATTAATGGGGACTGCCGTCTGCGTCAGGCGCTGATCAAGGACAAGCGCCATCCGGAACTTTGCCTGCTGCCGTCTGCACAGACCAAAGATAAATCCGCAGTTTCGCCGGAACAGATGATCAAGCTGACGGATGATCTCAGAGAACAGTTTGACTATGTGCTTCTGGACTGTCCGGCCGGGATTGAACAGGGGTTTAAAAATGCCATTGCAGGTGCGGACAAGGCCCTGGTAGTCACAACACCGGAAGTTTCCGCAATCCGTGACGCAGACCGTATCATCGGACTGCTGGAAGCACATGAGATCAGAGACATTCAGTTGATCATCAACAGGCTTCGTCCGGACATGATCGCAAGAGGAGATATGATGTCTGTGGATGATGTCATTGAGATTCTGGCAGTGGATCTGATCGGCACGATCCTGGATGACGAACAGATCGTGATCGCGACCAATCAGGGAGAGCCACTTTCCGGAAAATCTTCTCAGGCAGAAGAAGAATATCAGAACATCTGCCGCCGGATTCTCGGGGAAGAAGTTCCGTTTATGGATCTGAACCGGAAAAAGGGGCTCTTCCGGAAACTCGGAAGAATGCTGAAAAATAAATAGCAGAGAAAGTAACGAGTTTCAAAGAGTTTAATTAAAACTTTTGGGTAGAAAAGTGAGATATGATGGATTCATGGAGGAGGGAAACGCTATGAGATCCTTTTTCAGGGAAAAAAAGCGTTCCGCCGGATATGCCAGAGACAGAATGAAAGTACTGCTGATATCCGAACGGATCGACTGCTCTCCGCAAATGATGAAAATGCTGCGGAATGATATGATACATACCGTAAAAAAATACCTTACGATTGATGAAGAACAGGTAAAGATTCAGATCACGCAGGAACCTGCGGTGCTTCATGCCTATATACCTGTACGTAATAAAAAGGACAGATAAAAAATGTTAAAGCAATATAAGTTACGATTTTATAATTTCAGACTGGTGATCTTTCTGATCGCGATCAGCCTGATCGGAGTGACGCTGGTAGGAACGGCGGCTTCTGATCTGGAATCCAAACAGCTTTCAGGTGTGATCCTGGGAGTAGTCATCATGTTGATCCTTTCACTGATGGATTATTCCTGGATCATGAATTTCCAGTGGTTTATGTACGGCTTCAATATTATCATGCTGCTTTTTGTCCGCATCGCCGGAGACAGTGCCAATGGTGCAGCGCGATGGATCGGGATCGGTTCTTTCCGTTTCCAGCCGACAGAGTTATCCAAAATTATCCTTATTATCTTTTTTGCGAAGTTTTTTATGGATCATGAGGAAAATCTGAATACGCTGAAGACACTTGCACTGGCAGCAGCACTGCTTGCGGTACCACTGGTACTGATCCTGGAGCAGCCAGACCTGAAAAACACGATTACAGTTGTCGTTATTTTCTGTATTATGATATATGTTGCAGGATTAAGTTATAAGATTATTGGCGGTGCACTGCTGATATCCGTACCGGTTCTGATCATTTTTCTTTCGATTGTCATACAGCCGGATCAGAAACTGATCAAGGATTATCAGAGAGGCCGTATCATGTCATTCCTTTATCCGGAGAATGAGGAATATTCAGATGATATTGAACAGCAGAACAACTCCAAGACAGCAATCGCATCCGGAGAGCTGGTGGGAAAGAAATTAAGCGGAGATGACAGCACCACTTCTGTAAATGAGGGAAACTTTGTATCTGAGAACCAGACAGACTTTATTTTCGCAGTTGCAGGAGAGGAGTATGGTTTTGTCGGATGTGTAGTCATCGTTGTACTGCTGCTTGCCATTTCCATTGAGTGTATCCGGATGAGCCTGCGCGCAAAGGATCTTTCCGGAAAGATTCTTTGCTGTGGAATGGGAGGACTGATCGCTCTTCAGAGCTTTATCAATATCTGTGTTGCCACAGGACTGGCACCAAATACCGGAACACCGCTTCCGTTTGTCAGTTATGGACTTACTTCGCTGGTAAGTCTGTATATCGGTATGGGAATTGTGCTGAATGTCGGTCTTCAGAGCAGTGTATACAATAAGGAACTTATGAAAAAAGAAATGGACAGGAAAGAGGATTACTTATGAGACCTGGAAAGTCATCACAGAAGAGAACACCGGAGAAGAAGTCGGCAGTTCCCTATAAGAATATGACAGAAAATCGAAGCGCCCGTCCGAAAAGTGCAAGACCGGTGCAGACAATGAAACTTTCAAAATCTCAGCGGCCGTCCAGACAGCTTGAGAAAGCAGAACTGTCAGCAGAAGAGATGGCCGTAAAAAAAGAACTGAAACAGATAAAACGCAGAAAGAGATGGAGGGTGACCGGGAAAGTCGTCCTGACACTTCTGCTCATTCTCGCAGCAGGGGGAATTACACTTCTGGCAATGACAATGAAGGGAAACTATTTTGGGACACCTGTACAGGCGTTTGATTCTTCAGAAGTCTTTACCAATACTCTGGCATCCAAAGAAAATATGAGAACAAAGTCTTTTGCACAGAAACTTTGTGTTTCTGCAAAAGGAGATGTGGACCGCATTAAAAATGCAACTCTGGAAGACGGACAAAAAGGTTTATTGTTTAATCTCAGCAATCACAAAGTCCTTTACGCGAAGGGAATCTACGACAGGGTTTATCCTGCCAGCATCACGAAGATCATGACAGCTATGCTTGCTTTGCAGAGTGGAAAACTTGAGGATACGGTGACGATCACACAGGAGAATGTAACGCTGGAAGAGGGATCTCAGGTATGTGGATTTGTGGCCGGAGATCAGGTGACACTGGATCAGCTTCTTCATTGCCTTCTGGTATATTCCGGAAATGATGCAGCTTCTGCAATTGCAGAGTATGTAGGCGGAACAACTGAGAATTTCGTACAGATGATGAACAGCTATGCAGCTTCTCTGGGATGTACGGGAACACATTTTACCAACCCGCACGGATTGCAGGATGAAAATCACTATACAACTCCTTATGATATTTATCTGATGCTCAATGAAGCAATCAAATATCAGGAATTTACAGAGATCACGCAGTTATCTTCCTATACGGTTGACTACACTGGTGCAGATGGTTCGGCTTTAAGTACGACTCTGCCTGCCACAGATCATTATCTGACCGGTGAGGCAAATCCTCCGAAAGATGTTACGATCCTGGGCGGAAAAACAGGAACAACAGATTCTGCAGGAAACTGTCTTGCGATCCTTACACAGAATGCCTATGGAAAGCCATTCGTATCCATTGTGATGGGAGCATCCAGTAAAGATCTTCTGTATCAGGAAATGAATTCGCTGTTACAGAATCTTAACAGTTAACAGCTTGCAGACGACTTCTTAAAAGATATAATTTAAAAGATAAGATAAAACGCTTGGAATGTAAGATAAAGTAATGGAAATGTAACAGCTCAGACCGATGAAAGCTATAGTATGACGGGAAAACCGGATGCTATAGCTTTCATTGGTTTTGTCTTTGCGAAACTGTGAAATTGCGAAATTTAAACTTGCGAAGATCAAACTTGCGAAGAAAAGGCTTCTATTATAAAATAAAACAGAGGAACAGAAAGCCTGATAAGTAAAAGAAAAAGGTGGTTGGAAATATATGCGAAATTTTGAAGAACTGAAAGAATTAAAAGAACAGGGAAGAACTCTGATAGAAAGAAAACGGGATGAATTTGTCCGCAACAGTCTGCTTTCCGATGAATTTCTGGAAATGCTTCAGAAAAATAAAAAGCCAATGGATCTGATGATGTCCTATTATCAGTGTGCAGTTATGGAAGTGGAGACAAAGTTTAAAGTCCTGAATCAGGAATATTCACTGCAATATGATAAAAACCCGATTGAAGGGATTAAAACAAGAATCAAGTCCTATGACAGCCTTTTGAAAAAGATACGGAGAAAAGATATTCCGCTGACTCTGACTGCGATTGAGGAGAATATTCAGGATATTGCGGGGGTACGTGTGATCTGCTCTTTTCCGGATGATATTTATGAACTGGCAGAGAGTTTTCTGAAACAGGATGATATTACTCTGATCGAGAAGAAAGATTATATTAAGAATCCGAAGCCAAGCGGATATCGAAGCCTTCATCTGATCGTGAAGGTGCCTATTTTCCTTCAGAATACAAAGAAACTGGTGACCGTGGAAGTACAGCTTCGAACGATCGCCATGGATTTCTGGGCAAGCCTGGAGCATAAAATGCGCTATAAGAAGAACATTGCTCCGGAACAGGTGAAATTTCTGCAAGAGGAACTTTCTGACTGTGCTATCCAGAGTGCGGCGCTGGATGAGAGAATGCAGAATATCAGAAACGTGATCATACAGAACTCGGAGGATGACGGGGAGACAACTCCGGAGGAAACGGGATTCCCGCTGATGATGGCTTTGCGTGACGGAAGGAGAAGATAAAGGATGAGTGACTGCATCACTACTTATACCGGAAAACATTTTAACCCGGTCAGCCCGGACCCGGATCTGGTCTGTATCGAGGATATTGCGCATGCCCTTTCTCTGATCTGCCGGGGAAATGGCCATGTGAAGACATTTTTCTCCGTTGGACAGCATTGTATCAACTGCGCAAAAGAAGCAGAGGCCAGAGGGCTTTCTGCGCGAATGGTTCTTGCCTGTCTTCTGCATGATGCAAGTGAGTGTTATCTGTCAGATATACCAAGACCTTTTAAGAAATCACTGAAGGAATATAACCGGCAGGAGGAAATTCTGCTGAATGTTATTTTTGAGAAGTATCTGGGAAGTATTCTCACAGAGGAAGAACAGAGGATCGTAAAGGAGATTGATGACGCCATGCTGTGGTTTGATCTGAAATATCTGCTGAATGAGTCCGTTCCGGAAGAAGAACCGGAAGTCCATATTGCAATTGATTATACAGTACAGCTGTTTGAGAAGACAGAGAGGGAATATCTGGATCTGTTTCAGCGGCTGATATGAAAACAGAAAAAGAAGAAATCTGACAGAAGATGGAAATAAAAAGTTGCAGATAAAATTCCGTGGGAGGTGAGAGAGTTGGAGTATTTGCGCTGTGTCGTAGAGAGAATTACATATCAGAATGCAGAAAACGGATATACGGTGCTGAAATGTGCGGCTAAAAATCAGAATGATCTTGTAACTGTAGTTGGAACCATGCCGGACACGCATGTCGGTTCTGTGCTGTCACTGGAGGGATTCTGGAAAATAGATGCAAAGTATGGAAAGCAGTTTCTGGTTCAGAAATTTGAAGAGACACTTCCTGCGACTGTCTATGGCATTGAAAAATATCTTGGTTCCGGCCTGATCAAGGGTGTTGGTCCGAAGTTTGCCAGACGGATCGTACAGAAATTTGGTGAGGATACGTTGAATGTGATAGAAGACAATCCGGATGCGCTGATCGATGTGGAGGGAATTGGCAGAATCCGGGTGGAACGGATCAAAAAAAGCTGGCAGGAGCAGAAAGAGATCAAAAATATCATGTTGTTTCTGCAAAGTTATGAGGTCAGCACTTCTCATGCCACAAAGATATTTAAAACCTACGGAGGGGACAGCATCCGTATCGTAAAGGACAATCCGTACAGACTGGCAGATGACATCTGGGGAATTGGATTTAAGACAGCGGATCTGATCGCCGGGAAGCTGGGATTTGAAAAGAATCGCTTTGTACGTCTGCGCAGCGGGATTTTATATACATTGAACAAACTGGCGGAAGATGGTCATTGTTATGCGCTAAGAGAGCAACTGATCAGGCGGGCCTGTGAACTTCTGGAAACGGAAGAACCCGAACTTGAAGTGACGTTGGATGAGATGCTTCGCACGGAGGATGTGATCCGGGAGGAAGATGCCATTTATCTGCCACCGTTTTATTTTTCTGAGGCCGGATGCGCTGACCGTCTTCTGAAACTTCTGAATACACAGCGTGAGGCAGAGACAGATACGGAGAAGGTACTGGAACAGGTGAGAAGCCAGAATACGATCGTCTATGATGAGGTACAGAAGAAAGCTGTCCGTATGGCTGTATCTTCCAAGGTAATGATTCTGACGGGAGGTCCGGGAACCGGAAAAACAACCACAACGCTTGGAATCATTTCGGCATATCAGGCAGCAGGATATAAGATTCTTCTTGCTGCTCCGACGGGAAGGGCGGCAAAGAGAATGTCAGAAGCTACAGGGATGGAGGCAAAGACCATTCACAGACTCCTCGAATATAAACCGCCGGAAGGATATCAGCGGAATGAAGAGAAACCTCTGGAGGGAGATGTACTTATTCTGGATGAGTGTTCCATGATCGATATCCTGCTGATGTACAATCTGCTGAAAGCACTTCCGGATACAATGACTCTGATCCTGGTAGGAGATACGGATCAGCTTCCAAGTGTGGGTGCAGGGAATGTTCTGAAAGATATGATCGCGTCAGGACAGATTCCGGTTGTGAAGCTGGAGCGGATTTTCCGTCAGGCGCAGGGAAGCCGGATCATTATGAATGCACATCGGATCAACCGTGGGGAATCGATTGATATGCGTGGCGGAAAAGATTCGGATTTTTTCTTTGCTTCCAGGGAAAGTAATGAGGAAGTGGTTGAGACACTGATTAAGTTCTGTACACAGAATCTTCCACGCTACTATCATGTGGATGCGATGTCGGATATTCAGGTATTGACGCCTATGCAGCGTGGAATCTGCGGGGCAGCAAATCTGAATGTCCTTTTACAGGAGGCAATGAACCCATCGGATATTTTTCTGAAAAGGGGAGGAACTCAGTATCGGTTCGGAGATAAAGTCATGCAGATACGCAATGATTATGATAAGGAAGTCTTTAATGGAGATATCGGAAGAATTTCCAGAGTAGATATGGAAGAACGGGAACTGACGGTAAATTATGACGGACGGGAAGTGGTATATGACCAGTCAGAGCTGGATGAACTGACACTTGCCTATGCGATTACCATCCATAAGGCGCAGGGAAGTGAATATCCGATCGTAGTGATGCCGTTTACCATGAGTCATTTTGTGATGCTGCAGAGAAATCTGCTTTATACAGGTGTGACCCGTGCAAAGAAAATTCTGGTTCTGATCGGAGAAAAGCGTGCTGTGTCTTATGCAATCAGAAATGAGACTACGAAATCCAGAAATACAAAACTTGCGCAGAGACTTGCAGAGGGAAAGAATACTGGAAAAATGGCTGAACATATGCAGGATACATCTTTCAAAAACAACAATGCGAATGACTGTAATGACAGTATCATGCAAAAACCAGAGAAAACTTCTGATTTGGGAAATAAGCGAAATTCTGACAAAAGTCAGGAATTTCCACGGAAGAAACGAAAAATTGTCTATAAAGGCGAAATACGGCCTTCTGTGGTGTCAGAACAGCTGGCACTTTATCACGGAAATCTGTTTCAGAGACTTGCACAGTCTAAATTCCGGAGCAGTTTTTCACTGAAAGCCAATGACCGGGCATATGTTGCAGAAAAGGGAATAGAAACTATCCGCACTCATGCACAGGACTTTATCAGGACGCGTCTGGCACCGGCATTTCCAAAAAATGACGGAAAGCAGACACCAATGAGAGGGCATCCTGTTTTTATTGCCCAGCATGCAACTGCAACCTGCTGTCGCGGATGCCTGGAAAAGTGGTATGGGATTCCAAAAGGACGACAGCTAAGTGAGGCAGAACAGAAAATGGTTGTGGAAGTGATCATGAAATGGATCGGGCAGCAGGCAGGGAAAAGATAACAATAATAAAAGTGATAATCGCAGGCATATATCAGCAAAAGGGGATCAGAAGTATCAGAATCAGAAAAAAGCAGAAAAAACGGTGAAAGGAAGATAAGAAAATGATTCAGCCAATCATGAAAGATGTTTTATTTTTAACACAGAAATCGGAGCCAGCGAAACGTTCTGACCGGCAGGCAGCAGTAGACCTGCTGGATACACTGAAAGCACATAGTGAAGAATGTGTCGGAATGGCAGCAAATATGATAGGAATAAAGAAAAATATCATAGCAGTAAACACCGGAAACGGAATGCTCCTTATGTTTAATCCAAGAATTGTAAACAAACAGGATCAATATGAAACAGAAGAAGGATGCCTCTCCCTGGAAGGAATAAGACCATGTATCAGATATCGGGAAATTGAAGTGGAGTATCAGGATATGAGTTTCCGAAAACAAAAACACAAATACACCGGCTGGACAGCACAGATCATTCAGCATGAAATAGATCATTGCAATGGGATTATTATATAAAGGATATACAGATGTAGATAACATATGATATAAGCAGACTATACCGGGAAGGGGGAATGTAAATGGATATAGCATCCATGGTTGTAATTAACAATCTGAATATGATAACTATGATGAATACATTGCAGGAAGTCAATCATGTAATATTAATTAATGATAATGGAAAGGAATATGAAGATATGAGCGGTTCAATGTTAGATCAGTATATAGG
>SKEE01001649.1_pt1 | contig 17601 bp, 11 predicted proteins | sample 4826661 | NCBI WGS metagenome assembly SKEE01 (sample SAMN11008817, study PRJNA524170) | human gut metagenome | biome: Human fecal sample; material: Feces; isolation source: fecal sample from pouch patient p20 | host: Homo sapiens | place: Israel: Tel-Aviv | collected 2016-11-14
CTAACATTATTTATTACAAAAGGCAAATAAATTCACGAAAAATCCGTGAAGAAAAGGAAAAACGGTGGAAATGATATTGGTAAACAGGTATAATATAAAGAACATAAATTGTAAGATCTGGAATAAGAAAAATAACATGAGGTATACTAAAAATTACAGAACAGACGAGATAAGGAGTTAGTATGGAAAGGTATAATGGTAAAAAGAAACCCAGACAACAAGCCGATAAAAAGACATCCCGATCTGTCCAAACAGGAAGGATGACAGAAGAAGAGCGTCAGCGGGAACGCAGGCGGAGACGTCGGGCGTTACAGAGAAAACGAGAGCGTCAGAGAAGGCTTATCCTGGGTATTATGGCTATTGGCATCCTGTTTGTGACAGCTGCGGCAGTCAGGGGAATTGCAGGACGACTCCTTTCATCGTCAGACAGTTCTGATAAGAAAACGGCGGTAAATGCTTCAGATGCTTCGATTTCAGTCAAAGATTCACAGACAACAGAGAAAGCTTCTTCTGAAGCTTCTGCAAAAGACACGCTCAAAGCGGCGAAACGAAAAGCAGCACAGTATGATTACGATGGTGCGATGGAGCTTCTTAAGAAAGATGCCTCATACAGCAGCAACTCTGATATGCAGAATGCAGTCAGCAAATATGAAGAAGCCAAAGCTTCCTGTAAATCATGGCCGCTGGAAGAAGTGACACATATTTTCTATCATACTCTTATCAAGGATCCGAGTAAGGCCTTTGATGGAGACTACAAAGAGGCTGATTATAATCAGGTTATGACTACGATAGATGAGTTTAACAAGATTACACAGACTATGTATGATAAGGGTTATGTAATGGTCAGTATCAAAGATATGGCAAAGGTGAATGAGGATGGAAGTATGTCACCGGGAGAAATCCTTCTTCCAGAAGGAAAGATTCCATTTGTGCTTTCACAGGATGATGTCTGTTATTATCATTATATGGACGGCGACGGATATGCCTCTAAACTGGTTGTAGATGATGAAGGTAAGATCCGAAATGAATATATTGAAGATGATGGAAGTGTATCAGTAGGAGATTATGATATGGTTCCACTGATCGACCGCTTTGTAGAAAAACATCCTGATTTTTCTTACAGAGGAGCCAGGGGTATTGTGGCATTAACCGGATATAATGGGATTCTTGGATATCGAACAGATATCAGCTATGAAACACGTCCGGCAGATCTGGATGATAATAAAGTAGAATGGCTGAATGCACATCCGGACTTCAGCCTGGAAAAAGAACGGGAAGAAGCAAAGAAAGTTGCAGAGGCCATGAAGAAAGAAGGATGGCTGTTTGCCAGTCATACCTGGGGTCATCAGAATATCGCGCAGATTTCGCTGGAACAGCTTCAGGCAGATACACAGAGATTCAAAGATAATGTAGATCCTCTGATCGGAGGAACGGATATTATCATTTTTGCATTTGGAACAGATCTGACGGTGCAGGAAGATTATTCCGGGGACAAGTTTGAATACCTCAAGAGTGTCGGATACAATTATTACTGCAATGTGGATTCCAGCAAATATTTTGTGCAGATCCGAGACCGTTACTTCCGACAGGGAAGGCGAAATGTGGACGGATATCGTATGTATTATAATCCGGAACTTCTGGAAGATTTGTTTAATGTAAAGGATGTCTTTGATCCAAGCAGACCGACTCCGGTACCACCAATGACTTAAGTTAAGAAAGAGGGAGTTACAACTATGAAGAAAAGAGCTGTGATACTTGGATGTATTTTTTCAGCTTCGATACTTCTAAGCGGCAGTCATATTCTGTCGCTTTTGAATGATACAGCAAAAAAGGAAACAAAAACAGTCAGTACTTATCAGACTGCTTCTCAGGAAGAGGCAGAAACGGACAGTAATGACTCGGAGAAAGAGGATTCTTCAAAATCCAGTAAAGAGCAGTCCATTCTTGATCAGGCAACCATCATGTATCAACAGTATAATTATGATGAAGCAATCAAACTTCTGAAAGGTCAGAAGGAGTTTGTATCAAATAAAGATTATATGGATCTGGCAGCCAAATGTCAGATTTCCAAGTCTTCGCTTGTAGAATATCCGCTGGAAAAGATTACACATGTATTTTTTCATACACTGATCAAAGATACCAGCAAGGCATTTGACGGAGATTCCAAATCAGGTGGATATAATCAGGTAATGACAACGATCAGTGAGTTCAATAAGATCATACAGATTCTTTATGATAAAGGATATGTTCTTGTAAGTCCGCATGATATGGCAACGGTAAACAAAGACGGTACAATGAGCCGTGGAAAGATCATGGTTCCGGAAGGCAAGATTCCGTTTGTACTCTCACAGGATGATGTGAGCTACTATCATTATATGGATGGTGACGGTTATGCATCCAGGCTGGTGCTTGATGAGAATGGTGATGTTAAAACAGAATATATTGAGAATGATGGAAGTGTATCGGTAGGAGATTACGATATGGTTCCGCTTCTGGATGCATTTATCAAAGAGCATCCTGATTTTTCTTATCATGGACGTAAGGGAATTCTTGCGATGACTGGTTATGACGGTGTTCTTGGATATCGTACAGATATTGCTTATAAAGATAAAGAAAACCTTCAGGATGACCAGAAAGCCTTCCTGGACAGTCATCCGGATTTTGATTATGACCAGGATGTGAAGGATGCCAAGAAGGTTGCTGATGCCATGAAAGCAGAAGGATGGGAATTTGCCAGTCATACCTGGGGACATCGGAATGCAACGACTTCCACGGCAGAGGAACTGAAAACAGATGACAAGAAATGGAAAGCTTATGTGGCACCGATTCTTGGTGATACAGATATGGTTATCTTTGCTTTTGGCGCAGATATTGGTGACTGGGAGGGATATTCCAGTGACAATGCGAAATTTGCCTATTACAAAAAAGCCGGATACGATTATTTCTGTAATGTAGATTCCAGTCAGTATTTCGTACAGATCACAGACCAGTATTTCCGCCAGGGAAGAAGAAATCTGGATGGATATCGTATGTACTATAATCCTGACATGCTCAGTGACCTTTTTGATGTATCAGAGGTATGGGATTCTTCCAGACCGACACCGGTTCCGGAGATGTAGGATACAGATTGTTTTGAAAGGAGAATTTTTTATGAAGAAAAAAGTAGTAGCAGCAATGTTAGCAGCATGCATGGCAGTATCTCTGACCGCTTGTGGAAGTAAAGAAAATTCTGATAAAGATACCACAAAGACAGAGGCAGTCGCTGATAAATCAGAAGATAAAGAGGAGTCCAAAGATTCCGATTCTAAAAAAGAAGAAACAAGAATTGTTTCTGTAAAAGATATTTCTGACTATGTTACAATCGGGGAGTACAAGGGTTTTACTCTGGACCGTTACACACAGGCAGTAACAGATGATGATGTTAATGCAGAGATCAGTTATGAACTGCAGGACAAGGGAACGGAAGTCAAGGACGGAACCGTTGAAGAAGGAGATACTGTTACTATTAATTTCACCGGTACGGTTGATGGCGAGGAGTTTGACGGAGGCTCAGCAGAAGATTATGAACTGGTTGTCGGTGAAGGTGACATGGGAATCGATGGCTTCGAAGAGGGTCTGGTTGGAATGAAAAAAGGTGAAACCAAAGAACTGACGCTTACTTTGCCGGAAGGATACAGTGATGATGATTCCCTTTCCGGCAAGGAGGCAATCTTTAAGGTTACTCTTCAGAAATTTACAAGACCTTCTGAATTGACGGATGAATGGGTTACTTCCAATACAGATTACAAGAGCGTAGATGAGTATAAGAAGTCTGTAAGGGATAATCTTGAAAAACAGGCTGCTACAACAGCAGACAATGAATTGTATGCAACAGCATGGTCTCAGGTACTTGATGCATCTGAAATCAAGAAGTATCCAGAGGAAGAAGTCAAAAAAGCAGAAGAAAATTATAAGGCGTTGTATGAGCAGTCAGCAAAAGACAATGACATAGAACTGAGTGATCTGCTGGAAGCATGGGGACTTACAGAAGAAGACTTTGAGGAAGAATGCAAGAATTATGCTGAATCCAAAGTGGAACAGAATCTGATCGTTCAGGGAATTATCGATGCAGAAGGATTAAGTCTGAACGATAAAGAAACAGAAGACTTAAAGAATAATTTGCTTGTGGATTATGGAGTAGAAAGCATAGATGAACTGATTGAAGCATATGGCGAAGATGAAGTGAACGAATCACTGGCACTTCTTCGAGTAGAGAAATTTATTGTGGAACAGTCAACTGTAAACGAAAAAACTGGAAGTGCAGAGGATCCTATCGAGAATGAAGATGCATATTCTGACGCAGAAAATACAGACTCAGAACTGATGGAAGACGATGGAAGCGACGCGGAGCAGGAAGCCTCAGAGGAAGATATGGCAGGAGAAGTCATGGAGGATGATACGGTAGAGGAATAAACAAATATTTAACAAAAGGCAATTGTATTTCCATAATAAATGCGTTATGATAATAAGATGAATGTGTTACTGAAGTACCATAAACAGTAACATCAGAGGCAACTGTGAGGGTACTGAACAGTTACCATCAGAGATAAAATACAGCAGGTGGAAATCATGGACAAAAAAGTATTGCGTGAGAGAATACGCAAAAAACAACAGCAGGTAAGACGACGCAAGATGATGCGGCTGGGCGCATGTGTCATTGCTGTGATTCTTGTCGTCGTGTTTGTTATAAGAGGAATTCTGATTCCTGTTGTCAACAGGATCAGCGGCAGGAATGTTGAGAAACCAGCCAAGGTTCAGGCTGAAGTTGATAATACAGATTCCGAAACCGTCTCGGATGGTACTGCAGACACTGCATCGGGAACGACAACAGCAGTAAATTCAGCAGTAAGGTATCCACTTAAGAATGATTCGGCAAAGGCATTTCAGCTGTCTATTGGATGGAATGAAAATGAGAAAGGCAAATGGTATCAGAATGCAGATGGAACCTATTATGCAAATGGTATGCAGGAGATAGATGGTTCCAAGTATTATTTTGATGAAAACGGTTATATTCAGACCGGCTGGGTAAGTGTTGGATTTGATGATTATTATTTTAATGATGATGGTACATATGATCCGAATACACATAAACCGAGAATTGCACTTACTTTCGATGATGGACCGGGAGAATATACAGATGAACTTCTGGATTGTCTGGAAGAGAATAATGCGCATGCGACATTCTTTATGTTGGGACAGAACGTGGGCTCCTGGCAGTCAACGGTACAGAGAATGGTAGATATAGGATGTGAGATTGGAAACCACAGTTGGGATCATCCGAGCCAGACACTGTTAAATATGTCAATGGATGATGTTCTGGCAGAATTTCAGAAGACGGATGATGCCTTGAAGGAAGCCTGTGGACAGATTTCTACAGTGGCCCGGGCACCATATGGAGCCGCAAACCAGGATATTTTTGATGCGGTACAGAAGCCATTCTTTATGTGGTCACTGGATACAGAGGACTGGAAACTGATGGATGCAACGGCAGATTATAACGCGGTTATGAATGGAGATCTGACAGACGGAACGATTATTTTGATGCATGATATTCATGAACCTTCTGTTCAGGCGGCATTAAAACTGATACCGGATCTTACTGCCCAGGGATATAAGCTGATGACAGTCAGTGAACTTGCAGCAGCCAAGAATGTAACCTTACAGAATGCAAGTTATTCACAGTTCTGGGACAGTCAGCTTCAGGCAGGAACGATCCCGGGATATAATGGAAACTCAGATTCAGCATCCACAGATGATGGAAGCAGTGATGTTTCTGATGGATCAGACAGTTCTTCTGATGGCACAGATGTAAGTGATGGAAGTTCTTCCGAAGATTCCAGTGATGGTTCGGAAGACAGTAGTTCAGGAGACAGCAGTTCGGGAGATGGAAGCTCCGATGGAGACGATTCTTCGGGCAGTGGTGATTCATCAGGAGGTGGTGATTCCGAAAGTGACGGTTCCTATGATGACAGTTCCGGATCGGAGGATTATGGAGATGATTCTTCCGGTGACAGTGATTCAGGGGATTATTATGATGAGGATTCCAGCGGTGATGATTCGTATGATACATACTAAATAAGAAGTACAGATGAGGACAAAGCAAAGAAAAAGTTTTGTCCTCATTTTTTATTTGCAGATATGAAAACTCACAGTACTTTTAGTTGACGAAGACAAACCACGTTGGTATAATATGACTATAAATGGGCTGAAATGAGAGTGGTAAAATGTGCAGATTACCGATAAATATGCGAATATAAAATCAGCCAGTACGGATCTGCTCTGTCAGAAACCATAAAGAAACTGATAGAGGATTGAAAGAAAGAGTGTATATTAAGGAGGAAGTTCTGGATGGGAGAGAAAATGCAGTTTACAGAACTGGATCAGTATCTGTTTGGACAGGGAACGCATTATGACATTTATAAGAAATTAGGAGCACATCCTACGACACAGCGACGTAAAAAGGGCGTTTATTTTGCAGTATGGGCACCAAATGCCAGATCTGTTTCTGTCATTGGAGATTTTAATAACTGGGATAACCAGGCGAATCCTATGAATAAAGTAGGAGAGATTGGAGTATACGAGCTTTTTGTTCCAGGTGCCAAGGCTGGAGATTTGTATAAGTTCTTTATAGTCGGCTATCATGGTGAGGAACTTTATAAGGCAGATCCATATGCAAATGAATCAGAGCTCCGACCGGGAACGGCATCCAGGATCACAGATATTGCAGATTATAAATGGAAAGATACCACATGGATCAAGAAACGTCAGGAGTTTGACGAGAAGCGTGATCCAATGGCAATCTATGAGGTTCATCCTGGTTCCTGGAAGAAACATCCGGCAGAAAATGAGGATGATCCGGGATTTTATAACTATCGCGAATTTGCACATGAACTGGCTGCATACGTTAAGAAAATGGGCTATACGCATGTAGAACTTATGGGAATTGCAGAGCATCCGTTTGACGGATCCTGGGGATATCAGGTGACAGGATATTACGCACCGACATCACGATATGGTACAGCACAGGACTTTAAGTATATGGTGGATTATCTGCACAGAAATAAGATAGGTGTTATTCTTGACTGGGTTCCGGCACATTTCCCGAAGGATGCACATGGACTTGCCAATTTTGACGGAACTGCTGTATATGAACATGAAGATCCGAGACAGGGAGAGCATCCTGACTGGGGAACCAAGATATATAATTATGGAAGACCGGAAGTAAAGAATTTCCTGATCGCAAATGCACTGTACTGGATCGAAGAATGTCACGTAGACGGGCTCCGTGTAGATGCAGTGGCATCTATGCTGTATCTGGATTATGGCAAGAAAGACGGTGAATGGGTTGCCAACAAATATGGTGACAATAAGAATCTTGAGGCGATAGAGTTCTTTAAGCATCTGAATACGGTTGTTCTTGGAAGAAATCATGGTACGGTCATGATCGCAGAGGAATCTACAGCATGGCCTAAGGTTACCGGTAAAGCAGAGGATGATGGTCTTGGATTTTCTCTGAAATGGAATATGGGATGGATGAATGATTTCCTGGAATACATGAAGCTGGATCCATATTTCCGTAAAGGAGATCATAACAAGATGACTTTCTCCATGACATACGCATACAGCGAGAAATATGTACTCGTTATTTCTCATGATGAAGTTGTTCATCTGAAATGCTCTATGCTGAATAAGATGCCGGGTTATCCGGATGACAAATTCAAGAATCTGAAGGCCGCGTATGCATTTATGATCTTCCATCCGGGCAAGAAGCTTTTGTTCATGGGACAGGACTTCGGACAGCTTCGAGAGTGGAGTGAAGAAAGAGAACTTGACTGGTATCTTCTGGAAGAAGACAATCACAAAGATCTGCAGAACTTTGTGAAAACACTGTTCCATATGTATAAGAAATATCCTGCACTTTATGCCGGAGATAATGATCCGAATGGATTTGAATGGATCAATGCAGATGATGCAGACAGGAGTATATTCAGTCTGGTACGTAAGTCTCCTACCAAACGAAACAATCTGTTGTTCGTTGTAAATTATACGCCGGTAGAACGTACAGATTATCGTGTTGGCGTTCCGAAGAATAAACAGTACAAACTTATTATGGATGAACACGGTCTTCTGGACAAACCGGAAGTATTTAAGGCAGAGGCAAAGGAATGTGATCACAGAGAGTTTTCTTTTGCATATCCGCTTCCGGCATATGGAATTGCAGTGTTTACATACTAATTTTTGTTATAAAGGCATTGCAATTTGCAAAAATATGGTTTATACTGAACGCGAATTAGAAAGCAACTAACTGATTAAAATCTCGAAAGGAGAATAAAAATGAAAGTATCCAACATTAAAGATATCGACAAATTTTTTGAAGTAGTGGACAGCTGCAAAGGAAGAGTAGAACTTGTAACAGGTGAGGGAGACAGACTGAATCTGAAATCCAAATTATCCCAGTATGTATCTCTGGCAAACATTTTCTCCGGTGGAGAGATCCCGGAACTGGAAATCGTTGCTTATGAGAAAGAAGATATTGATAAACTTCTGAGCTTCATGATCAACGGCTGATCAAAGGAATGAATAACATTACTGTAAACGGTAATGATAAACACAGTGGGGGCGTGACTGGTTCATGTCCCCACTGGCATTATGCATGGCAAAATTAACCAGGGGGTGCGTGCACTTCCTGGTCAAGCTACGTTTGGAGTTAACCGTGCTAAACACTGTATTAAGAAAGGATAAGATATACCATGGAAAAGACAAAGATTGATATTATTTCCGGTTTTCTTGGAGCCGGTAAAACAACTCTGATCAAAAAACTCCTCAAGGATGCGTTTAAAGACGAGCAGGTTGTACTGATCGAGAATGAATTCGGAGAGATTGGAATCGATGGCGGATTTCTTAAAGAAGCGGGAATCCAGATCCGTGAAATGAATTCAGGATGCATCTGCTGCTCACTGGTAGGAGATTTTGGCGCATCTCTCAAAGAGGTGATCAGTAAATATCATCCGGACAGAATTCTGATCGAGCCATCCGGCGTCGGAAAACTTTCAGATGTTATCAAAGCAGTTCAGGGTGTTGAAAAAGAAACAGGTCTGGTACTTAACAGCTATACAACGGTTGTTGATGCAAAGAAATGCAAAATGTATATGAGAAACTTTGGTGAGTTCTTCAATAATCAGGTAGAATATGCCGGTGCGATCATCATGAGCCGTACAGATATTGTGGATGAGGCAAAAGCTCAGGCCGCAATGGAACTTCTTCGTGAAATTAATCCAAAGGCAGCTATCATTACTACACCGATCGAAAAACTGGAGGGTGCAAAAATCCTGGAGGTTATGGAACATCCGGTATCACTGGAGCAGGAAATGATGGAAGAAGAAGTATGCCCGGAATGTGGACATGTTCATGAACACGGTCATCACCATCATGATCATGAGGAACATGAGCACCATCATCACGACCATGAGTGCGGATGCGGTCATGACCATGAACACGAGGAGCATGAGCATCATCATGACCACGAGTGTGGATGTGGACATGATCATCACCATCATCATGCAGATGAGGTATTTACAAGCTGGGGACGCGAGACAATTAAGAAATATACAAGAGAGAATCTTGAGAAAATTCTTGAGACTCTGTCAGAGACAGAAGAATATGGAGTTATTCTTCGTGCAAAGGGAATGCTTCCGGCAGAAGACGGAACATGGATCTACTTTGATATGGTTCCGGAAGAAACAGAGATCCGCGAGGGGGCACCGGAATATACAGGACGTCTCTGCGTGATCGGTTCAAAACTCAAAGAGGATAAACTGGCTGAGCTTTTTGGCCTGTAATAACGGAGGAACATACAGACAATGGAAGAAATCAAAGTGCCGATTTATTTAATGACAGGTTTCCTTGAAAGTGGAAAGACTTCTTTTCTGAATTTTACTATTCAGCAGGATTATTTTCACACAGACGGAAAAACTCTTCTGATTCTCTGCGAAGAGGGTGAGGAAGAATACGATGAGGCTGCACTGAAAGCAAACAATACAGTTGTGGAAATTATCGAAAATAAAGAGGATTTTACAACTGAAAGACTGGTTGCCATGGATATTCTTCATCAGCCGGAACGAGTTATCATTGAATATAATGGAATGTGGCTTGTAAGTGACTTCGAAAAAATGCAGCTTCCACAGGGCTGGGGGGTAGAACAGCAGATCACCTGCGTAGATGCCAGTACCTTCCAGATGTATATGGCAAACATGAAATCCATTTTTATGGATATGATAAGAAACAGCGATATGGTTATTTTTAATCGCTGTAAGGAGGACGATCCACTCCCGACATATCGTCGTGGAATCAAGGTTGCGAACCAGAGAGCAGAAGTTATCTTTGAAGATGAAGAAGGTGAACTTGGAGATATTTTCCAGGATGAAATGCCATTTGATATAAATGCACCGGTGATCGATATTCTGCCTGAGGATTATGGTATCTGGTTTGTAGATGCCATGGATCATCCGGAAAATTATGAAGGAAAAACGGTCAAATTTAAAGCCAGAGTCATGAAGCCGCGTGGAATGGGAAGTAAATTCTTTGTTCCGGGACGTACTGCTATGACCTGCTGTGCAGATGACACCACTTTTCTTGGCTATGTATGCAAGAGTGCCTATGCACCGAAGCTGAATCCGGGAGAATGGGTAGAAGTTACTGCAAAAATTGGTGTGGAGAGAAGAAACGAGTATCAGGGAGAAGAGGGAATCGTTCTTTATGCAGATCATGTAGAAGTCTGCGAACCGCTGGCAGATGAGATGGTTTACTTTAATTAAAACTAAGCGAGGAAATTTGAATGTATTTGATTGTAGGTTTGGGAAATCCCGGAAGGCAGTATGAAGCAACACGCCACAATATGGGATTTGATGTGATTGACAAACTGGTAGAAGAATACCAGGTTCCCCAGGGTGGTGTGAAGTTTAATGCCATGTATGGAAAAGGTATCATCGGAGGGCAGCCGGCTCTCCTTATGAAACCTCTGTCTTATATGAATCTCAGTGGAGGTCCGGTACGGGAGATGGCAAACTACTTCAAAATCGATCCGGAGACAGAGATGATCGTTATCTATGATGACATTGATCTGGATCCGGGACAGCTTCGGATCCGTAAGAAGGGCAGTGCCGGAGGACATAATGGAATCAAGAATATCATCCAGGAACTGGGAACGCAGAAATTTGTACGTATCAAAGTTGGGGTAGGTGCAAAGCCAAAGGGATGGGATCTTGCAGATTATGTTCTTGGCAGATTTGGAAAAGAAGACCGCAAACTCGTTGATGAGGCACAGGAACGGGCGTGCAAGGCAGTAGAACTGATTTTGTCGGACGGCCCGGATGCTGCCATGAATGAATACAACAAAAAACTGGAGGTTGTATGAAAACATTTTTGCGTCCTCTGCAGAATCTTGCAGAGATGGAAGCAATATGCAGACAGGCAAAAAATAATCGTGGAATACTGGAGATCAGTGGTTGTATGGAGTCCCAGAAAGCTCATTTTATATATGGGCTTTCCGGGCTTTTTCCATCTCATCTGATTTTGGCAGAAGATGAGAAAGCTGCGAAAGAGCTGTATGAAGATTATCGTTTTTATGATAAGAATGTATATTATTACCCTGCAAAGGATCTGCTTTTTTTTCAGGCAGATATTCATGGAAATCTCCTGATTCGTCAGAGGATGTGCGTTATTAAGGCATTGCTGGAGCAGAAAGAGGATATTACAGTTGTCACCAGTATAGATGGATGCATGGATTATCTTCAGCCGCTTGATAAAATTGAAAAACAGCTGATTCATTTCCGAAATGACAGTACACTGGATATGGATAAGCTTAAGGATGCACTTGTTCATATGGGATATGAGCGTGTGGGTCAGGTTGAGATGCCCGGACAGTTTTCTGTTCGAGGTGGGATTGTGGATATCTATTCTCTCACGGAAGAAAATCCGTGGAGAATTGAACTCTGGGGAGATGAGATTGATTCCATCCGTACATTTGATTCGCAGAGCCAGCGTTCTCTGGAAAATCTTGATGAAATTACCATCTATCCTGCTATAGAGCAGCCTGTCGAAAAGGGTGGAGTTTCTTTCCTGGATTATTTTTCGGAAGAGAACAGTCTTGTGTTTTTGGATGAGCCGAACCGTCTGGAGGAAAATGCAAAAGCAGTAGAAGAAGAATTTCGTCAGAGCTGCGAGAACCGTCAGCAGAAAGGGGAGGGAAATCTTTCCCAGAGCTGGATGTGCAGCTGGGAAAAACTGAGACATAAGCTGAATGACCGAAACTGTATTTCCGTGTCACTTATGGAACCCAAACGGGCGGACTGGAAGATCACAGAACAGTTTAATCTGACAGTGAAATCTGTGAGTTCCTATCAGAGTAGTTTTTCACTTCTGGTCAAGGATCTTAAACAGTATAAGAAGCAGGGATATCAGATTGTACTTCTTTCAGGATCCAGAACCAGGGCAGAGCGTCTTGCGAAGGATCTTCAGGATGAGGGATTGAGTGCCTTTTACGGAAAAGATTTTGATCATGTGCTGGAACCTGGTGTGATCATGGTTGCATATGGGCATGCCCGTCGAGGATTTGAATATCCTTTTATTAAATTTGCAGTTATCACCGAGACGGATATTTTTGGAAAAGAGCAGAAGAAGCGAAAGAAAAAGAAAGAATATAACGGAAAGCGGATTCAGGATTTCTCAGAGCTTTCTATTGGAGACTTTGTTGTTCATGAGAAGCATGGGCTGGGCATTTACCGTGGCATTGAGAAGGTTGCAGTAGATAAGGTTGCGAAGGATTATATCAAGATTGAATATCGTAATGGAAGCAATCTGTATATACTTGCCACGCAGCTTGATGCCCTGCAGAAGTATGCCGGGTCAGAAACTGCCAGACCGCCGAAGCTGAATCGGCTTGGTGGTCAGGAATGGAAAAAAACAAAATCCAGAGTTCGTGGTGCTGTTCAGAATATCGCGAAGGAACTGGTGGAGCTTTATGCGGTCCGTCAGGAAAAAGAAGGATATGTCTGTGGACCGGATACGGTATGGCAGAGGGAGTTTGAGGAGATGTTTCCTTATGAGGAAACAGAGGATCAGCTTGCTGCAATTGAGGATACCAAGAAAGATATGGAGAGCACCAAGATCATGGATCGTCTTGTATGCGGGGACGTAGGCTATGGTAAGACAGAGATTGCCCTTCGTGCGGCGTTTAAAGCCGTTCAGGAGAGCCGTCAGGTCGTCTATCTGGTACCGACTACTATTCTTGCACAGCAGGTCTATAATACCTTTGTACAGCGAATGAATGAGTTTCCGGTGCGAGTGGATCTTCTGTGCCGTTTTCGTACTCCGTCCCAACAGCAGAAGACCATTGCAGATCTGAAAAAAGGACAGGTTGACATAATTATCGGAACGCACAGAGTGCTGTCAAAAGATGTCACATTCAAAAACCTGGGTCTTCTGATCATCGATGAAGAACAGAGATTTGGTGTTGCCCATAAAGAAAAAATCAAACAGCTCAAGAAAGACGTTGATGTACTGACACTGACGGCAACGCCGATTCCAAGAACTCTTCATATGAGCATGATCGGAATTCGTGATATGAGTGTTCTGGAAGAGCCGCCTATGGATCGTGTTCCAATTCAGACCTACGTTATGGAATACGATGAAGAAACTGTCCGGGAAGCGATCAACAGGGAGCTTCGAAGAGACGGGCAGGTTTATTATGTATACAATCGGGTGAATGACATTGCAGATGTGGCAGCACGTCTCTCCGAACTTATTCCAGATGCGAGAGTTGATTTTGCACATGGACAGATGAGTGAGAGAGAACTTGAGTCTGTCATGTATTCATTTATCAATGGAGAGATTGATGTGCTGGTTTCTACAACGATCATAGAGACAGGACTTGATATTTCGAATGTAAACACGATGATCATCCATGATTCGGATCGTTATGGGCTTTCGCAGCTTTATCAGCTTCGGGGAAGAATCGGACGTTCCAATCGTACTGCGTATGCATTCTTAATGTACCGCAGAAATACAATGCTTAAAGAGACAGCAGAAAAACGACTGTCAGCGATCCGAGAATACACAGATCTTGGAAGTGGATTCAAGATCGCCATGAGGGATCTTGAACTGCGTGGAGCAGGAAACCTGCTTGGCGCAGAGCAGCATGGTCATATGAATGCGGTTGGATATGATCTTTACTGCAAGATGCTCAGCGAGGCAGTAAAAGAAGCAAAAGGAATCCATACAATGGAAGATTTTGAAACAACGATCGATCTGAACATGGATGCTTTCATTCCGGATACCTATATCAGTAATGAGTATCAGAAACTGGATATTTACAAAAGAACTGCAGGCATTGAAACAACACAGGATTATGATGATATGCTGGAAGAGCTTCTGGATCGTTTTGGGGAGCCGCCGAAGGCAGTATTAAACCTTCTGACGATTGCCAGACTCAAGGCACTTGCACACAGGAGTTATGTGACAGAGATCAAGCAGACAGGAAAAGATATGAAGATCACGCTGTATGAACGTGCGAAACTGAATCCGGCAGGATTTCCGGAACTGATGCAGAAATACAGGCGGGGGCTTCAGTTTAAAAACGAGCAGGAACCGAAATTCATTCTGACTCCGGTCGGAAATATTCTGACAGCCCTCACCGATTTTCTGAATGAATTGGAAAAGCTGGTGGAAGAATAAAGTAACTGTTCACAGCAACAGAATAAATCCTGACTTAAGGGAACAGCAGGAGAAACGTGTTTATTTTGTGAAAAAACATGGTTTCTTGAGGAATATCCTTGCCCTGAAAGAGAAAAAAGTTTATACTCATACTATTAGGTTATTGCCTACAGGCAATCATGGAGGAAAATATGAAAGAAATGACAAAGAAAACAGCCGTTGTTGCTATGGCAGGTATTATGGCTGCAGGGATGCTTACCGGATGCGGTGAGAAGAAATTAGACGGAAGCAAGACGGTTGCTACAGTAGATGGAACAAAGATTCCACTGGGAGTTGTAAGTCTTTCTGTCAGAGAAGGTCAGATGCAGACAGAAGCTATGTACAGAAGTTATATGGGCGGCTCTGATTTTGATATCTGGGATACAGAAGCAGAGAAAGGCAAAACCTACGGAGAGCAGGCTGTAGAAGAATCTCTCAAGGATGTAGAGCTTATGTACATCATGAAAGCAAAGGCAACAGACTATGATGTTGAACTGACAGATGAGGATGAGAAGGCGATTGCAGAAGCAGCAGCTTCATTTATGGAAGCAAACTCTGAGGAAACGATTGCAGATCTGGCAGTGACAGAAGATCAGGTTAAGACTTATCTGGAACTTCAGACTTACAAACAGAAGATCCATGATCCGATCATTGCAGATGTAGACAAGAATGTTTCCGATGAGGAAGCACAACAGTCTTCTTTTGAGTATGTCAGCGTCAGCACAGCGGATTTAAGTGATGATGAGATCAAAGAAAAGAAGGAAGATGCACAGAAGATCCTGGATGGCCTTAAGGCAGATCCGGATGGAGATTTCAGTGAAATCGCCAAATCTGTAGATGATTCTTATTCTTCTCTGAGCGGTACCTTTGATGCAAACGAGACCAGTGAGGATGAGGACACAGATGACGAAGATGCAGATGAGGACAGCAGTTCTTACAGCGGTACTTATCCGGAGGAAGTGATCGATGTTCTTCGGACACTCGATGATGGAGAGGTTGCCTCCGATATCATCGAGACAGATACAGCATATTATGTTGTAAAACTGGACAAGAAGGATGATGAAGAAGCGACAGAGACCAAGAAAGAAAGCATCATTTCTACAAGAGAGCAGACACTGTATACAGACACTACAGAGAAGTGGCTGGATGATGCAGACATCAAAGAAGAAAAGAAAGTTCTCAAGACTCTTAAAGTAACAGACAATCATAAATATGTTGCACCGACTGCAACACCGGCTCCTACGGAGGAAACTGCTGAGACTGAGGAGGTTACAGAAACTCCGGAGGTAACAGAAGCAGCAGATACCACAACAACACCGGAAGCTACGGAAGCACCTTCCTACAGTACAGATACATCTCTGACAGTTAAGGATGGAGATACTGTAAATATTGATTATGTAGGTAAGATCGACGGAACAGCTTTCGATGGCGGAAGTACTAATGGACAGGGAACAGACCTTGAGATTGGTTCCGGAAACTATATTGATGATTTTGAAGATCAGCTCGTCGGAGCTCATCCAGGAGATGAGGTAGAAGTAACCGTAACCTTCCCGGATAACTATGACGCAGCAGATCTTGCCGGAAAAGAAGCAGTATTTGATGTTACTGTGAATGGAATTTATGAATAAAAAACTGTAAAAATTGAGCCCCGCAGCATTCGCTGCGGGGCTGTTTAAATGGAAATATATTAAAGTTCTTCGCTATTATCCTCAGAAAAACTTCCTGTCACATGAATGCCATTGATTTCAACATCTCCCTCCATCGGGATGACAATACATTTACGTCCATCAATGATCTGGGTTTCAATCAATGCCGCGCGGTCCGGGTCCACATGGATAACAACGTCAGGAGTTTTGATTTCCGTCCGGCGGGTGTTGGTAATGTTGGACACCATGAGAGATGTATTTTCTCCGGCAGTGGCTTCATAACACTGATCAAAGGTTTCCATTTTTTCTTCTTCAACGCCACATTCTTCGAAGAGACGTTTTACTTCCGGCTTGGTTAGAACGGCCGGTTCAGGAGAATCTTTCTGTGATTCAACCCACTCATTTAACTTCTCATGAATGTTCATGACAGTATCATAAGCACAGTCTTCCCCAAGGGTTTCCTCTACAAGGGCATTGAAGGAATCTCTTTGTCCACCGGCTGAAAGTGGAGTTTCACAGCCAAACAGTTCGTCTACAAAAGTACTGCGGAGTTTTTCTGCATTTTTGGAGTAATAGAGAAGTCCGTGGATATCTGTGCTGCGGTCATTGAATACAGGGAACAGAAATCCAAGGTCAGGCATTTCTACGATCCAGTCACGGATACGATCCTCAATGTTATTGGTTTTGGCATTGTAGCAGAGCCCTGCCTTGGAAAGGTTTACAGGACAGATGCTGCACAGAATGTGATCATAAATTTCATCAGATGCGTCAAACATTTCCTGGCCATCGGAGGACTTGCCGGGGATATCATATACGGCATGGATCAGGATGATGTAATAATTTTCTCCGTAATCATAAGCCTGGATGACCTTATCATAAAACTCTTCCAGAATAGAATCATCCTGGAGTTTACTTCCACGCAGACGAAGAAGAAATTCCTGAGTACCGCCTTCTTTTTCCTGTTCAAGAGGAAAGTCCATATTGATGAGGTTTTTGCCGACGGTACCGGAAAGTGTTTTTTTGAAAATTTCAAAGTATTTAAACATTTCTTCTTCAGAAAGAGAAAGAAATGCTTCTTTCAGTTTGGTTTTTTTGTTTTTTTCTCCGTCAACATAGCAGCCGCAGATGCGTGTAATAGCACAGTTGTTGGGTGTGAATTGTTTCTTGA
>SKEE01001652.1_pt1 | contig 17576 bp, 14 predicted proteins | sample 4826661 | NCBI WGS metagenome assembly SKEE01 (sample SAMN11008817, study PRJNA524170) | human gut metagenome | biome: Human fecal sample; material: Feces; isolation source: fecal sample from pouch patient p20 | host: Homo sapiens | place: Israel: Tel-Aviv | collected 2016-11-14
ATAAAGTATTAAGAAAAACTGTGGTATAATGGGTTGCCGTAAGGAAAAAATTATTGTAAGATAAAATGTAATGTAAAATTAGATAAATATGGGTGAGGAACATTGATAAAGGATAATCAAAAGTTATTAAACAGATTACATGTAGTAATAGATGCAGTCGTAATTGTATTTTCATATATTGCATCGTGGTACCTGAGATTTAAAAGCGGGATTTTTGAATTGGATCCATGGTTTTTATCGTTGCAGGAATATGCAAAAGTGTTGATTGTAATTGTGCCGGGATATCTGGTCTTATATTATGGATTCCAGTTATATACACCAAAACGTGTGCAGGGACGCAGACTGGAAGCATGGCATATCATTCAGGCGAATGTAATTGGTCTGATGGCATTTATTTTACTGTTATATGTGTGGAAGCAGCCTGATTTTTCAAGGGGAATGATTTTTGTATTTTTCCTGGTGAATGTATTTTTAGAGGTTGTTGTAAGAAATATTATCCGTGAAGTGCTGCGGGATATGCGGAAGCAGGGATATAACCAGAAGCACATTCTGCTGATCGGATATAGCCGTGCGGCGGAACAGTATATTGACAGAATTAAAGCAAATCCGGAATGGGGATATATCGTGAGAGGAATTCTTGCGGATAATGTACCAAGAGGAACAGAGTATAAAGGAATTAAGGTACTTGGAAGAATCGATAATCTTATGATTGTTCTTCCGGAAAATAAACTGGATGAGATAGCAATCACTCTCGGGTTGGCAGAATATCATAAATTAGAAAAGATTGTAGGTATGTGTGAAAAATCTGGTGTCCATACAAAGTTTATACCGGATTATAATAATATCATTCCGACAAAACCATATACGGAAGATTTGGTAGGACTTCCGGTAATTAATATAAGAAGAGTGCCGCTTAGCAATATGCTGAATGCATTTGTAAAAAGGGCAATGGATATTTTTGGAGCATTGGTTGCGCTTACATTATTTTCACCGGTCATGCTGGTAATAACAATTATTATAAAAGTGACATCTCCGGGACCACTGATCTTCAAACAGGAAAGGATCGGTCTGCAGAATAAACCATTCTATATGTATAAATTCCGGTCTATGGTTGTGCAGGATGCATCAAAAGAAAAAAATGGATGGACGGTAAAGAACGATCCGCGTGTTACGCCGGTAGGAAAGTTTATAAGAAAAACAAGCATTGACGAATTACCGCAGCTGATCAATATCCTGAAAGGGGATATGAGTCTGATCGGCCCGAGACCGGAAAGGCCTCAGTTTGTAGAAAAATTCAAAGAAGAGATCCCAAGATATATGATCAAACATCAGGTGCGGCCGGGACTTACCGGATGGGCACAGGTGAATGGACTACGTGGTGACACATCGATTCAAAAGAGAATCGAGTATGATTTATATTATATTGAAAATTGGACATTGGGATTTGATATAAAAATATTATTTCTGACATTTTTCAAAGGTTTTATTAATAAGAATGCATATTAGCTTCTAAAGGAGACGACAATGGCAAAGAAAAGACGCAAGACAAAAAGACAATTAAGAGAAGAACGACAAAAAAAATTGCGCAAAAGAAAAAGAAAAAGAATTATTTTACTAACAATTGAAATTATAACTCTGGCTGCTTTATTAGTAGCTGCTTACGGAATATTCAAACTTGGAAAGCTGGATTATAATGTGTTGAATAAAAAAAAGCTGGAAGTCTATAAGGATACAGGAGAGTATACGAACATTGCATTGTTTGGATTAGATTCGAGAAATAATGAATTGGACGGCGGTGTACAAAGTGACTGCATTATGATCGCAAGTATCAATAATAAGACAAGTGATGTGAAGCTTGTGTCTGTATACAGGGATACGTTGCTGCAGCAACAGAATGGACGTTATGATAAAGCGAACTCAGCATATAATACAGGCGGTCCGGAAGAGGCAATCAGTCTTCTGAACCGTAACTTTGATCTTGATATTAAGAATTATGTCAGTGTGAATTTTAATGCGCTTGTAAAAGTGATTGATGCTCTGGGTGGGATTGATATTAAAATGACGAAAGAAGAAGCACACTGGTGCAATCTGTATGGTGCCGAGACGGCAAGAGTGATTGGCGAACATTGGTCGGATATAAAAGAAAAAGCCGGTACACAGCATCTGGACGGTATTCATGGTGTGGCATATGCAAGAATCCGTTATACAAGTGGTAATGACTTCAAACGTGCACAGAGACAGAGAATTGTATTAGAAAAGGTTGCAAAGAAAGCACAGAAAGCGAATTTCATTACTTTAAATAAAATAGTAAATGAAGTATTTCCGATGATTTCGACAAGTTTTTCTTCAAAACAGATTCTGGGATTTGCAGCGAATGCACTGAATTATAATCTGGTGTCAACAAATGGATTCCCATATCAGGTAACAACCAGTGAAACAGTGAAGAATCATAGAGGTGTATCTTTTGTCATTCCAATCGGTTTGGAACAGAATGTAAAGCAATTACATCAGGAACTGTTTAATGATGATTCTTATGAGGCATCAGACAAAGTAAAAGAGATTGACAGTGACATTGTTTATCTGACGGATATAACAGCAGATAATACAGAGGCAATGGAGTCTACGTTTAAAGGAGACAGTCTGAATGAGGGAACGGAATAAAATTATTTTAGAATATGGAACTTATATGCTGAGCTTTTTTGTCAGTTACATAGCGTCACTGGCAAAATGGTATTATGCTTCGGGAATTATTCTGATTGTGGAAGCTGTTTATTTGTATGTTCACTGGGTAAGGGAAAGTGGAAGCTTTGTGGAACTGAGGGCTCTGTTTACACTTGCCTGGGTAGGGGGCCAGGGAATCAGCTGTCTGAAACTCAGTACATTACAGGATACATGGAGCTATATAACCTGGTTGAGCTTTTTTGTGATATATATAGCTTTTGGAATAGGATATGAATGGGGAAGAAAGTATAGCAGGGTAGAGGGAAAAGAACCTGAAAAAAATAAAAAAAAGGCAGACAGGCTTTTTCGATGTATTATGTTGCTGCTGGTTGTGTCGGCCGGATGTTTTGTAATCGAAATTATCCGGATCGGTTATATTCCGGTTTTTTCAGATGAACCTTATTCGTATTCTTATTTCAGAATGTCGGCTTTACATTATCTTCATTATTGTGCAATCAGTTGTATCCTGATACCGGGACTTACGGTGCTTTGGAAAAAAATCGATTCTGAGGAAAGTAAGTGGCGTAATGGAGCGATCATTATTGCAAATATAGTGGCATTTGCAGTTCCGTTTCTCTATGTATCGAGATTTCAGTTTCTGTTTGAAATAGGTGTGGCAGCAGTCATTTATATACTGGTAAATAAAAATATGCGGAAAAGTACCTTGGTTCTTCTTGGCCTTGTGGTTTGTGCAGCGTATGTGGTGATTACATTGTCACAGAAGCGGGATGCGATATATTTGAACAATGTATTTAAAATGAAATATACACATATGCCGGTGTTCCTGACCCAGCCGTATATCTATATTGCCAATAACTACGATAATTTTGACTGTCTGGTGAAAAATCTGCCGAAATTTTCTTATGGCCTACGGATGTTATTCCCGTTTGTCTCATTAACGGGATTGAAATTTGTAATGCCAAATCTGGTTCCGGCAACGGTCTATCTGACCAGTACCGAATTGACAACGCTTACAATGTTTTATGATGCTTATTATGATTTTGGAGTCATTGGAGTATTTGTGATAGCTTTGCTTATTGGTGTTGTGGCAAAGGTCATTATTGATATTATTAAAAAAAGTGATAACCCGGTTGTATATCTTTTTTATGGACAGATTGCAGTGTATCTGGCTCTTGCATTTTTTACAACATGGTTCAGCAGTCCTGCGACATGGTTCTGGCTGATCATTACAGGGATGATTTATTGCTATGTAGGATATGATAAGAAATAGAGGATGAAAAAGAAAAGATGAATAACGATCAGACTTCTGTAGATGTGGTGATACCATCATACAGACCAGATGAAAAATTTAGCAGACTTGTGAAAAAACTTCAGGAACAGGAATATCCGATCGGCACTATTTTTGTGATCAATACAAAGGCCGGAAGGTTTCCGAAAGAAGTAGAGCAGATGGAAAAGGTAAAAGTATCCTATATAGAACGCCGGGAATTTGATCATGGCGCAACACGGGATATGGGAATGCAGATGTCAAAGGCGGAAATTGTTGTATTTATGACACAGGATGCAGTGCCAGCAGATGAATATGTGATTGGAAATCTGGTGAAAGTACTGGAAGAAGATGAAATGACCGGGGCGGCGTATGCACGTCAGCTTGCAGCATCTGATTGTAATTATATAGAAAAATATACCAGAAAATTCAATTACCCGGAAAACAGCCGGATAAAAAGCAAGGAAGATTTACAGGAAATGGGCATTAAAACATTCTTCTGTTCTAACGTTTGTGCGGCATATAAACGGAATATTTATGAAAAAGCAGGTGGATTCTGCAAGAAAACAATATTTAATGAGGATATGATATTGGCCGGTCATATGATAAATGCCGGATATAAGGTCGCTTATGTGGCTGAAGCGAGAGTGATTCACTCGCATAATTATACAGGGATGCAGCAGTTTCACCGCAATTTTGATATGGCTGTGTCACAGGCAGAACATCCGGAAGTATTTGAGGGTATAAAGTCTGAAAGCGAAGGAATAAAACTGGTGAAGCAGACAGCCGCTCATTTGGTAAAACGGCGGAAAATACATCTGGTTCCCAAACTGGTTTATCAAAGTGGGTGTAAGTACATTGGTTACCGGATGGGGAAAATGTATAAAAAATTGCCGGATAAAGTCGTTAAATGGTGTTCGATGAGTCCGGGTTACTGGGAAAAGTAGACGAAAAGCTTTATTTTTGATTGAAGTTTGTCATATTTTAAGGTAATATAGATATGATATGATAAGCTACGGCTGAAGAAAGGATATAAAAAGTAATGGCAAAAGATAAAAAAAGATATAAAAGACGGGGACAAAGGTCGAAAACAAGGGGATTTGCATCCTGGTCTTTGGGTAAGAAGATTGGAGCCATTCTTGGAGGAACATTGGTAACGGTAGCAGCGATTGGAGCTGTCATTGTAGCCAGTAAACTTTCGAAGATCAATACAGTAAAGTTAGATACAGATAAATTAAGCGTTTCAAAGGAAGCCAAAAAAAGAGGAAGCGGATATCTGAACGTTGCATTGTTTGGTGTGGATTCAAGAGACAATGATCTGGATAAAGGAACCAGAAGTGATACAATAATGATTGCAAGCCTGAATAAGAAGACAATGAAGGTGAAAATTGCATCGATATATAGAGACACATTGTCAGAGCAGGAAGATGGAACATTGAATAAAATCAATGCAGCATATTCATATGGCGGTCCGGAAGGTGCTCTTTCAGTGTTAAATAAGAATTTGGATATGAATATAGAACATTATGTAACGGTGAATTTCAACTCGATGATAGACGTTGTAGATTCTGTGGGCGGAATTGATATCGATGTACAGGAAGATGAAATGCCGTACATCTGTGGTTATGTTCAGGAAATTATGAAGGTGACCGGAAAGCTGTCTCCGGGAGTTACAGAACCGGGAACACAGACTCTGAATGGTGTGCAGGCAACCGCATATGCCAGAATCAGATATACGGCCGGAGATGATTTCAGACGTGCAGAAAGGCAGCGGGCGGTTCTGCAGAAAGTTGTAGAGAAGCTGCAACAGGCATCACCGGCACAGTTGAATAAGATTATTGATAAGGTTTTTCCTGAGGTTTCGACAAACTTCACAATGACAGAAATCCTTGAATATGCGAAAGATGCGTTTGATTATGAACTGGGAGAAACAACAGGGTTCCCATTTGATAAGACAACCGATACATTGGGAAATGTAGGAAGCGTTGTTATTCCGGTTACAATGGAAAGTAATGTAAAGCAGCTGCATAGTTTCTTCTATGGAGAAAGTGATAATTATGATGTGTCTTCTACAGTATCGGATATCAGTGCAAAGATAGAGAAAAAAGCCGGAAACAGAGATGCGGATACAGACGAATCAACGCAGGAGTTTATGCAACAGCCGGAAGAGACATATTCCGGAAACAGTGGAACAACAAAGAACAGTTCGGGAAGTACAGGAACAACCGGAAGCACTTCGTACAGATCAGGAACGAGTGGTAACAGTGGTACTTCGGGAAGTACAGGGACAACGGGAAGTACAACCGGAAGTACAACTGGAACAAGTACGGGAAGTGGTACATCAACCGGAACAGGAAGCGGAACAACAGGAAGTACAGGAACGACAGGAAATGGTACATCAACGGGAGATACTTCAACCGGGACAGGCGGAGAATCAACTGGCGGCGAAGGTACCACAGAGTAGAACACCATAAAGATAAAAAAAGGGGTATTATTCATGAAAAAAGTCAAAAAAATAATTGTATCATTTCTTTTGATGTGTATGTTGTGTGTTGGAATGACATGTGTGGCAAGTGCAACCGCAGCAGAATTCAGATTTTCTGATCCGCAGACCAGTGTCGGAGAAGAGGTAGATGTAACGGCAAAGGTGTCATCTGCGAAAGCGTTAAATACAATTCAGGCAACATTAAGCTATGATAAAACAAAGCTGCGCTTCATCAGCGGTGATGATGCTACAGGTGGAGACGGAACAATTACAATATCAAGAAATGATGAAAAAGCCGGAACAACGATGGAATTCAATTTAAAATTCCAGGCATTGGATGAGGGAACAACATCGGTAGAAGTTGCTAAGGTTGATGGAATTGATAGCAATGGAGTTGCGTTGGAGATTACGTCAGGTTCTTCATCTGTCAGCATAGCAGAAGGCGATAAATCGCTGATTCAGGAAGAAGATACCAGTTCGGCTGCTGGTGGAACAGAGGTTAAGATTGGAAAATCAAAATATATCGTAACAGATGATTTTTCGGATACGATTATTCCTGATGGTTTTGTAAGAGATGCGTTGAAATTTGAAGGAACAGATCATCAGATTATTAAGCAGGAATCAAGTGGTGCACTTGCAATGTATCTTACACCTGAAAACGGAGGAGATGCGGATTTTTATCTGTATGACAGTGATACCGGAAACTTTTCTCCGCTTGAAGTAATAAAGGTTGCAAAGGGCAGATATATTATTCCTTTGGCTGATGACGGAAATATCTCATTGCCAAGCCAGTATCAGAAGACATCACTTACATTAAACGGAAAAGAGTTTGATACATGGCAGGATACAAAGAATGCGGAATATTATATTGTCTATGCGATGAATTCGGATGGAGAAAAGACAACATACCGTTATGATACAACAGATGGTACGTACCAGAAATATTCGCCATCATCAGGAACATCTTCAACGTCAGATTTTACTGTCAATAACGGAAAAGGAATCTGGGGAAAAATTTTAAATTTTGTAGATAGTTTTTTGGATATCGTAGTAATTATTGCACTTGTTCTTTTTGCAGTACTGCTGATCGTAGTAATTATTACTTCTGTAAAACTTCATTATAGAGATCTTGAATTAGATGATCTGTATGACGAATATGGAATTGATATGGATGAGGAAGAAGCAGAGAAGAAGATTCAGAAAAAAGCTGCGAAAAAAGTAAATAAAGAGAAGAAGAAAAATAAAAAGACAGCTAAAAAACCAGCAGCTGTAAAGAAAACGTCAAGATTAGACTATGGAGAAGACGAATTTGAAGATTATGAGGATGATTTCGATGATGAGGATCCATGGGTGACAGAGAATATTGCTAAAGCAATGGAGCACAAGCCTGCTAAGAAACAATCAGCAAGGCAGAAAGAGCCAGCAAGACGCACAGAACCTGAAAGAGAAAAGAAACCATCCAAAGGTGTCCGTGCCTTAGACGAGACAGGTCCGGCAATCCGTAAACCTGTTAAGAAGATCAATCTGGAGGATACCAATGATTTTGAAGCATTTACACCTCTGGATGAAGAAGCATTTGACAACTTCGAAGGTTATTATTCAGAAGATGATGATTATGATCTGTTCGGAGCAGGTTATGATGATGACGATCTGTTTGATGCGACAACAGATCTTTTGAGTAATCATCCGGAAAAGAGAAGAAGTCATGCGGAGATGGATGATACATTCAAAATGGATGTGATTGATCTCGATTAAAATAGGATGAATAGAATGAACCGGTTTGCAGAAATCAGAAAGAAATTGATGGAAGCAAACCGGTTTATTTTTTATTTTCAAGTGTTCCTGACAAGCTTTTTGAGTGTAGAAAATGTATACCCCATCTCCTCCCATTTTGCAAGCAGCTCATCCAGAATCTCGCCATTGGTACTGGAGGTGTTATGCAGCAGCACGATGGCACCCGGATGGATCCGTCCGAGAAGCTTGTCAAAGGCTTCTTCTTTGGATGGCTGCGCGTCGGCCAGCCAGTCAACGTAGGCAAGACTCCAGAAGAAGGTATGATATCCCATGTCTTTTGCCATCTGCAGATTTTCAGTACTGTATTTTCCCTGTGGCGGCCGGTAGAAGCGGGTCATGGATTTGCCTGTGATATCTTTATACAGAGCTTCTACACTCTTAAGTTCTCTGGAAAATGTCTCCTTTGTTGCAATCTGGGACATGTCGGGGTGATGGAAAGTATGGTTGCCGATGGTATGACCTTCTTTTAACATCTGCTTTACCAGCTCCGGATTATCACGCAGAAAGTTTCCGACAACAAAAAATGTGGCTTGAACGTTGTGCCGTTTTAAAGCATTCAAGATAGCCGGTGTATTTCCGTTTTCATAGCCGCAGTCAAAAGTGAGATAGATGACTTTTTTATCCGTCTTTTGTGCATAGTAGGCGTGATATTGCTGAAGCTCATCGAAAGATGCATTACCGACAGGAACTTTGCCTTCCTCCTGAAAGCTGAGACCCCAGTTTTCGGCAGCCGGCAGAATCGTGGAGAGGGGATTGCCGGAAGTCGAGGCTGTCGGAACTGTGCCGGAGGAAGCTGCATTACCGGATGAACTTTTATCATCTGTTCTGACAGACGCAGGCGGAAAGATCCGGGCAATCTGTCCGCCTGCAAAGAAACAGAATGAAAAGAAGAATAAGAGGATCAATGGTTTGTAATTATGTAATCGGGACATAAGAACTCCGCAAGAATCATTTGTTCATATATATATGCAGCGAATACAAAGTTATGACCTGCCTTGCAAATAGCAGGGAATCATAGTAGTATAGGGAAGAAAGAAAAAGGGACGGAATTGAATGGAATATGGATGCAAAAATAAATGAACAGGTAAAGAATAAAAAGCAGGATAATCTGATCACTGCGGAGATCAGATATAAAATGACAGCGAAGGGTATGATGATCACCGAATATTATGGAGCAGACAGTTGTGTGGTCCTGCCGGATGAGATAGAAGGAGAAACTGTGACTGCACTGGATGATTATGCATTTGCCAGGAATCTGGAAGTGGAAGAGATCTGGCTGCCGGAAGACTTGAAAGAAGTTGGTCGTTACGCATTCTACCGCTGCCGGAATCTTAAGAAACTCGTTATGGGAAATCAGCTGCTGGACATGGGAGGCGGTGCGCTGACGGGCTGCCATCTGACGGAAGTGGAGATATATTTCCGTGAGGGCAAGAAGAGCTGTCTGAAATCCATTGTGGAAGAGATGCGTTATCAGATCTGTGTAAATCTGTATGGATACAGTTGGCGATATGATGCAGGTGAAGAAAAAAACTGTACAGATGGACAGATGTGGGAAGCCAGAATCATTTTCCCGGAACACTATGAAGAAGCAGTAGAGAATACGCCGGCAAGAATCCTGGAGACGCACCATCACGGTGCGGGAGGATATTACCGCCAGTGTTTTTATAACCGGGAATTAGATTATAAGAAATATGATGAGATGTTCTATCATACGGTTGCGGAGGATACAGAAGAGACGGCGGTGGAGCTTGCACTGAACCGTCTGCGTTTCCCGGAGGAATTGTCGGAGAAGAACAAAAATGTCTACAAAACATACATACGGGAGCATATGGAAACGGTGGCAGCGTATCTGGTAAAGAGAGAAGATATAGAAGGAATCCGGTTCATGGAGCAGAAGAAGCTGTGGAGTGAACCGGCTTTACAGACAGGTATGGATGTAGCGGCAGAGGGGAACAGGACGGAAAGTCTGAGTGTGCTTATGGATGTCAGAAAAGAGTTGTTCCCGAAGAAGAAAAAGACGTTTGAATTGTAAGGAGAAAAAGCGGAAAATCATATGGCAGATACGAAGAGACGTATAAAAAATGAAGAAATAAAGAAAGAAACAACAGAACCGGAGGCTGTGTCACAGTCAACTGCCATGCAGGAGCGTATGGAGTCTGTCAGTCGAAAGATCCTGATCACGGCAAGAAATGAGCTTTATATAAAGATGTGTTTCCTGGACGTTGCATTGTCGTGCATGCCATTTATACCGGATACTGGTGCGGACGGCATGGGAACGGATGGACTGTACCTTTATTATGATCCGCAGTATATGGGGGGATTGTTCCGGGAAGACCGCGTTATGGTGAACCGGATCTATCTGCATCTGGTACTGCATGGTATATTCCGGCATATGCTCCGGAGAAAGGGAAGAGAAGAGAGAATTTATCATCTGGCCTGTGACATTGTGGCAGAATCCATCATCGACGGGCTTCAGTACCGCTGTGTGATGAAGGCCAGGTCACTTCCTAGAAGAGAGATGTATCGGATGCTGAAAAAGAAAATGAAGACACTGACGGCAGAACGGGTATATGAAGTGCTGAAGAAAGAAGAATTCTCGGAAACGAAGCTTGGACAGTTAGAGTCAGACTTCCGTGTGGACGATCACAGCTACTGGCCGAAAGATGAGGATAAGAAGAAGCAGAGCCAGATCGAGAATCAGTGGCAGGACATCAGCGAACGTGTGGAGACGGAGATGGAGACATTTTCCAAAGAAGCATCGGAAAGTTCGGGCGGTCTGATCGATCAGGTGAAGGTTGAGAACCGGGAACGGATGGATTACCGGGAATTCTTACGGAAGTTTTCGGTTTTAAAAGAAGAGATGACGGTAGACCCGGATTCTTTTGACTATAATTTCTACAGCTATGGTTTGTCGTTGTATGGGAATATGCCATTGATCGAGCCGCAGGAGTGGAAGGAAGTCCAGAAGGTCGAAGAATTTGTGATTGTGATCGATACATCAATGTCGTGCTCCGGAGAACTGGTGAGGAAGTTTCTGGAAGAGACATACGGTGTGTTGAGTGAGAACGACAGTTTTTTTCGGAAGGTGAATATTCATATCATACAGTGTGATGATCAGATCCAGACAGATCAGAAGATCACCTGTGAGGAAGAATTGAAATCTTATATGGAGAAGTTAGAATTAAAAGGCGAAGGCGGAACGGATTTCCGCCCGGCATTTGCCTATGTGGACGAAATGATCCGGCAGCATGCATTTGAACATCTGCGGGGGATGATCTATTTTACGGACGGACGTGGGATCTATCCGGCGAAGCGCCCAGTCTACGAGACGGCATTTGTGTTCATGGAGGAAGAATATGAGGACGTGGATGTCCCGCCATGGGCGATCAAGATCATTCTGGAAGAAGGGCAGGACTTTTAAGGAAATGTTGAAATACATGGAGGAAAGAAAATAAATGGATATAAAGCGAGCAAAGAAAGAAATCAAAGATTCCATCGAGGCATATCTTGCCAAAGATGAGTTCGGGGATTATATGATTCCACAGATCAGACAGAGACCGATTCTTTTGATGGGGCCTCCGGGAATCGGAAAGACTCAAGTCATGGAACAGGTGGCGAAAGAGTGTAAAGTGGCGCTTGTGGCATATACGATTACGCACCACACCAGACAAAGTGCAGTAGGGCTGCCGTTTATTGAAAAGAAGAAATATGGCGGAAAAGAGTATTCCGTCACAGAATATACGATGAGCGAGATCATTGCTTCGGTATATGACAAGATGGAGGAGACCGGATTAAAAGAAGGGATTCTTTTTATCGATGAGATTAACTGTGTATCCGAGACGCTGGCACCGACGATGCTGCAGTTCCTGCAGTGTAAGATGTTTGGTAATCAGAAGATCCCGGAAGGCTGGATCATCGTAGCAGCTGGCAATCCGCCGGAATATAATAAGTCGGTCCGCGATTTTGATGTGGTGACACTTGACCGCATCAAGAAGATCGATGTGGATGTGAACTATGATGTCTGGAAAGAATACGCATATCAGGCAGATATCCATCCGGCAATCCTTGCATATCTGGAAATCCGCAGAGATTATTTCTATCGCATGGAGACGACCGTGGACGGAAGAGTCTTTGCAACGGCCAGAGGATGGGAAGATCTTTCCCAGCTTCTGAAGACATATGAGAAGCTGGGAAAGAAAGCAGACAGAGAGGTCGTTCATCAGTATATCCAGCACTGGAAGATTGCAAAGGATTTTGCGAATTATCTGGAACTGTACAGAAAATACAAGAAAGATTACGGACTTGAGAAGATCATTGAAGGTGTCTACACAAAGGACACTTTGGAAAGACTGCAGTATGCAGCATTTGATGAGCGTCTCAGTGTAGTTAACATGCTGATCGGAAGACTGGGAACTTGCTTTAAAGATTATTTTCTGAAAGATCGTTTTGTGACGATCTTATATGAATATCTGAAGTTATACAGATCCAATCTGCAGATCGATCTTGTAGTTTGTGAATCGAGGGACAAGTACGAAAAACTCCGGAAAGAAGAGCAGATGACAAAGCAGGAAGATCATGTACGCAAACAGGTACTGGATACGCTGGAATCCTATGAACAGCTTACGAAAGAGGAACATCTGGACGGAGAAGCAGCATTTGAACGTGTAAAGGAATTGTTTGGCAATGAAGTGGCAGGGCGGGAAGAACTGACAGAGCATACACTTGCTGCGCTGGAACACGCATTTGATTTCATGGAAGATGCATTTGGGGACAGTCAGGAGATGGTTTCTTTTGTTACAGAACTTAACACGAACTATTATAGTATTCAGTTCTTAAAGGAAAATGACTGTGATAAGTATTATCAGTATAATAAGAAACTGTTATTTGACAAACAGCAGGAGGAGATCCTGTCAGAACTAAATGAAGTAGAACAGGATCTGAACACTGCCATAAAATAGATGATTAGTATGTAAGTTTATATCCATGACGGATTTTGCGATAAATTTTCCAGATAATCATGGCCGAAAAGCTGAACGCAATATATAGTGATGATAGAATTCCGACACCCCCACCGACGATCATAAGAATTAAAATGCCAATATTCATAAGTCAAAGTCCTCCTTGTCAATGTTTTTATATATTGATGTTATATATGATGTGGAATTTTGCTTCCGGGTACATTGTATGGACTTTTGGTAAGAAGATAAAGAGAAACGGATGGATCTTAACACGGTATGAACAAGAATCGTTATTTTCTTAACATTGTTTTAGCGAAAGAAGTACATTTACTTTAAAGACAACAGGTGTTAAAATAAGCAATGAATGTAAACGAAGATGATATAAGACCCGGGGAGGTCTTAAACAAGATGAGATAAAGGAGAAATATATATGAAATGGAATCAGTTTCGTCTGAAGACAACAACAGAGGCAGAAGATATCGTCAGCAGCATGCTTGCTGATCTTGGAATCGAAGGAGTGCAGATCGAAGATAAGATCCCGCTTACACAGTCTGACAAAGAGCAGATGTTCGTAGACATCCTGCCGGATATGCCGGAAGATGACGGATGTGCATACCTGACATTCTATCTGGATGAAGAAGTAGACAAGCATGAGATGTTACTGAAGGTCAGACAGGAATTAGAAGAGATGAGAAGTTATCTGAATGTGGGAGACTGTACGATCGAGGAGTCCAAGACAGAAGATGTAGACTGGGTAAATAACTGGAAGCAGTATTTCCATCAGTTCTATATTGATGACATTCTTGTCATTCCTTCATGGGAGAATGTAGAGGCAAAAGACAGCGACAAGATGGTGATCCATATCGATCCGGGCACAGCATTCGGAACCGGTATGCATGAGACCACACAGCTCTGCATCCGCCAGCTTAAGAAATATGTGACAGAAGATACAGAGATCTTAGACGTTGGATGTGGAAGCGGAATCCTTGGAATGTTGGCGTTAAAGTTCGGCGCAAAGCATTCGGTAGGAACAGACCTGGATCCGTGTGCGATCGATGCAACCTACGAGAATATGGACAACAACGGAATCAGCAGAGACCAGTATGAAGTCATGATCGGTAATATCATTGATGATAAAGAAGTACAGGATAAGGTCGGTTATGAGAAATACGATATCGTAGCAGCAAATATCCTGGCAGATGTACTGGTACCGCTGACACCTGTGATCATCCACCAGTTGAAAAAGGGCGGTATCTATATCACAAGCGGAATCATCGAAGATAAAGAAGAAGTGGTCGTAGAAGCTGTGAAGAAAGCAGGCCTCGAAGTTCTGGAAGTGAACCACCAGGGCGAATGGGTATCTGTAACGGCAAGAAAGAATTAGAGGATTCGATATGCAACATTTTTTTGTGTCACCGGAGCAGGTGAAGGAAGGAAAGATCTACGTAGAGGGCGGCGACGTCAATCATATGAAGAATGTACTCCGCATGAAGACCGGTGAAGAACTTACGGTAAATGACGGAGAAGGCAGTCAGTACCTGTGTGCGGTGGAATCCTATGAAGCAGATATGGCAGTGCTTAAGATACTGGAGAAAAAGCAGGACGAGAGCGAGCTTGCATCAAAGATCTATCTGTTCCAAGGACTTCCAAAGCAGGACAAGATGGAACTGATCGTGCAGAAGTCGGTAGAACTCGGCGCATATCAGGTAATCCCGGTGGCGACAAAGCGAGCCGTGGTCAAGCTGGATGCGAAGAAGGCGAAGAAGAAGGTCGAACGCTGGCAGCAGATTGCGGTCAGTGCGGCGAAGCAGGCAGGACGAGGTATTATTCCTGAGGTGGGAGAAGTATGCACTTATGCGCAGGCATTAAAGCAGGCAGAAGAACTGGACGTTGTCCTGATCCCATACGAACTGGCAAAAGGGATGGAAGAGACGAAGCAGATCATCGCAGGGATCAGACCGGGGCAGTCGGTCGGCATCTTTATCGGACCGGAAGGCGGCTTTGAGGAAGAAGAAGTAGCACTTGCCATGAAAACCGGGGCAAATCCGGTGACACTTGGCAAGAGAATCCTTCGGACAGAGACTGCAGGACTTATGATGCTTTCGGTTCTGATGTTCCATCTGGAAGGGTAGAAACATAATCTAATACTAAGAATGAAGAGTACAGGAAGTGAAGAAATGAAGGAAGTATATCTGGATAATTCGGCGACTACCATGGCATACCGAAGCGTCGGTGAACTGGTGCAGAAGGTCATGTGTGAAGACTATGGCAATCCGTCTTCTATGCATAACAAAGGTGTGGAAGCAGAAAAATATATAAAAGAAGCAAAAGAAACATTTGCCAGACTCTGGAAGGTACAGGAAAAGGAAGTGTATTTTACTTCCGGCGGTACGGAGAGTGACAATATGGCACTGATCGGCGCGGCAAGAGCGAATAAGCGTGCAGGCAACCACCTGATCACATCATCCATTGAGCACCCGGCAATTATCAACACCATGCGTTTTCTTGAGGAAGAAGAAGGATTCCGTGTGACCTATCTTCCGGTAGACCAGTACGGAAGAATCCGTCTGGATGCGTTGAAAGAAGCGCTGTGTGAAGATACGATCCTGGTATCGATCATGTATGTGAACAACGAAGTGGGTTCCGTACAGCCGATTCAGGAAGCGGCAAGTATCGTAAAGGCATATAATAAAGACATTTTATTCCATGTCGATGCGGTACAGGGATTTGGAAAATATAAGATCTACCCGAAGAAACTGAAGGTAGATATGTGTTCCATCAGCGGACATAAGATCCACGGACCGAAGGGCGTGGGTGCATTATACATTGGCGAAAATGTAAAGATCCGTCCGATCGTCTACGGCGGCGGTCAGCAGCATGACATGCGTTCCGGAACGGAAAATGTACCGGGAATCGCAGGACTTTCCCTGGCGGCAAAGACGATTTACGATAACCTCGATGAAAAAGTGGAGAAGATGCGGGCGTTAAAACAGCATTTCATCGAAGGCGTGGAAAAGATCGAGAATACAACGATCCATGGTTTATACGATGAGACGTCGGCACCGCATATTATCAGTGTAGGAATCGCAGGGATCAGAAGTGAAGTGCTATTACATGCGCTGGAAGATAAAGGAATCTATGTGTCATCCGGATCGGCATGTGCGTCCAACCATCCGCAGATCAGCGGTGTGTTAAAAGGAATCGGGGCAAAACAGGAGTTTCTGGATGCGACGCTTCGGTTTAGTATGTCAGAATTTACTACACTGGAAGAGATTGACTATACGCTCGATGCACTATATAATATAGTACCGATGCTTAGAAGATATACCAGACATTAGAAAGTTACAGATAAAAGAGAAAGAGATCAGGAAAGGAATCAGAAGATGAGATTTCATACATTTTTATTAAAATATGGAGAGATTGGAATTAAGGGAAAGAACCGTCATCTGTTCGAAGATGCACTGGTGCGCCAGGTGCGTTATGCATTAAAGGATGTGGACGGACAGTTTGATGTGCATAAGTCACAGGCGAGAATCTATGTGGACTGTGAAGGAGATTACGATTATGATGAGACGGTAGAACATCTGAAAAAGGTATTTGGTCTGGTCGGAATCTGTCCGGTTGTCCGTATGGAGGATAAAGGATTTGAGGAACTGAAGAAAGACGTTGTGGCATATATGGATGAGATGTATCCGGATAAGAACTTCACATTCAAAGTAGAATCCAGACGTGCAAAGAAGTCGTACCCATTGAATTCTATGGAGATCAGCCGTGACCTTGGAGAGGCTATTTTGTATGCATTTCCGGAGAGCGGAATCAAAGTTGATGTGCATCATCCGGATGTCATGGTCAATGTAGAAGTAAGAAATGAGATTTACGTATATTCACAGATCATCCCGGGAGCAGGCGGAATGCCGGTTGGAACGAATGGTTCGGCGATGCTGCTGTTATCCGGTGGTATTGACAGCCCGGTTGCAGGATATATGGTATCAAAACGTGGTGTGAGTCTTGAAGCAACCTATTTCCACGCACCGCCGTATACAAGTGAGCGCGCAAAACAGAAAGTTGTGGATCTTGCGAAGAAGGTAGCAAAATATTCCGGACCGATCAAGCTTCACGTAGTTAACTTTACTGACATCCAGCTTTATATCTATGACCAGTGCCCGCACGATGAACTGACGATCATTATGAGAAGATATATGATGCGTATTGCAGAGCATTTTGCAAAAGAAGATGGATGCTTAGGTATGATCACAGGCGAGAGTATCGGACAGGTGGCAAGTCAGACCATGCAGAGCCTTGCGGCAACCAATGATGTATGTACGATGCCGGTTTATCGTCCGCTGATCGGATTTGACAAGCAGGAGATCGTGGATGTATCAGAGAAGAT
>SKEE01001264.1_pt1 | contig 17562 bp, 17 predicted proteins | sample 4826661 | NCBI WGS metagenome assembly SKEE01 (sample SAMN11008817, study PRJNA524170) | human gut metagenome | biome: Human fecal sample; material: Feces; isolation source: fecal sample from pouch patient p20 | host: Homo sapiens | place: Israel: Tel-Aviv | collected 2016-11-14
AATCCGCTCGTTCCCCTTCAGGATTATTCATAACAAACTTCATTATCTCACTGCCATCATTATTTTTGATATAAGATGAGGACTCAATATGAGCCATCATATTTCTTCCCGCTTCGTTGGAGCGTTTGCTAAAATCCACATAACCCAGGGTAAATATTTTTACCAAAAACTCCAAAAATGTCTTAGGATCAAGGATATTTCTTGTGTTATCCTGCCCCTCGGCATTACGGGCAAAATTATTCATTCCAACACGCCAGGTATTTAAAACTTCACTTTTTTGTTTAAAATTGTCGGCTAATGTAATGTGTTGAGAATAATTCAAATCTGATATTTTGCTCATGACGAACTCCTTGAGTTAATAAGAACGTCTAAGCATTACAAATTTTACTCACAAAAAAATATCAAAAAACGCTCTTTTCACAAACTCGCCGTAAACCTGGAGTTATTTACGGCGAAAAGTCATCACGCCATCAGCATCTTCACTACTGCTTTGCGAACCCGGGCTGGTGCGCCCACTGCGCACAGCGGTTTATGCACTTCCCCCGGATAAAACACAACAAAATCACCTTCATTTAGGATAACTGTTTTCTCATCAACGCCTTCCGGCAAAAATGCGATGTCTTTATCAGCTAACCAGTCGGTATCCGGCGTGCCTGCAGGTTGCGTGCTGAAGGTCATGCCTTCCTGACCTCTTAACACAATCTGAATGTCGAGATAGCGGGCATGGTACTCCGCACGGCGAGCTTCGTACGGCTCGGTCATATCTTCCGAGATAAGATAAAACAGACGATTGCCTTCGATATCGTGCTTGCCCTTTGGCGTTTCTGCCGTAACGTGTGCTTTGATATGCTCAATCGCCTGGCGTAACTCCTGGGGTAGCCACGGCTGAAGATTATGAATATTTCCGATGATCATCTTTTCCACTCCTTAATTAAAACAATGTTTCATTTCTATCGTTATACGAAAAGATGATCAATTCCGCTAGCCTTAACGCGTGAATTATTGTCTTATCACAACTTATCGGCAGGCGCGTTCCCGCCTTTCGGGTCAAGGCCAGCATCACTCCTTGAGAATAGTTTTTATCGCTTCCCCCGCCAGTGCAGCTGTTGCACAGAGTTGTTCGATGGAGTGCCCCTCCCGTGCCTTCGCAGAAAGCCCTGACATCACGGTACTCATAAAATCAGTCACACATTGTGCGCTTTGTGGATGCCGCCTGGCGATATAGTCATAAATGGTCGTTTCTGCGGCGTGATAATATTGAACGGCAATATCACGCGCTTGTGGATCATGACTATGAATACCTTCAAGAACCATACAGCCAGCGCAGCCGCCGTTTTGGCTATATCTGCGCGCCGCTTCTTTTAATACCTCAGCCAGGCACTCCCCTACCGGACGATCATCACGAAGAATATCGGCAAGCGGAATAGCTTCCGTACCGACATATTCATTGAGTACACGGCTAAATAACCCAGCCTTATTGCCAAAAGCCGCGTAGAGGCTCGGGGGGTTAATACCAAGATAATCAGTAACTTCAGCAACACTGACAGCATCGAAACCTTTTTGGTGAAAAAGCACTTTTGCCGCAGAGACTGCCTGCTCAGGAGCGAAACGTCTGGGACGACCTGGAACGCGAGATTGTTTTTTAGTGACCATTACAAAACTTGTTGACAGAAAGTTAAAACAGTTTTGTAATGCATGTTACATAATAAATCAAGGAGTCCTTATGGGCGCTTTTACAGGTAAGACAGTTCTCATCCTCGGTGGCAGCCGTGGTATCGGTGCCGCTATCGTACGTCGTTTCGTCACCGATGGGGCCAATGTACGATTCACCTATGCGGGGTCGAAAGATGCCGCTGAACACCTGGCACAAGAGACTGGAGCGACAGCAGTATTCACAGATAGTGCTGACAGAGACGCTGTCATTGATGTCGTTCGTAAGAGCGGCGCATTGGATATCCTGGTGGTAAATGCAGGTATTGGCGTCTTTGGCGATGCCCTGGAATTAAATGCCGACGATATTGATCGCCTTTTCAAAATCAATATTCATGCTCCTTACCATGCCTCTGTTGAAGCCGCCCGGCAGATGCCCGAAGGCGGGCGCATCTTAATCATCGGCTCCGTGAATGGCGATCGTATGCCTGTTGCAGGCATGGCTGCTTATGCCGCCAGTAAATCTGCCCTACAAGGCATGGCGCGCGGGCTGGCCCGTGATTTTGGACCGCGTGGGATCACCATCAACGTCGTCCAGCCAGGGCCAATTGATACCGACGCTAATCCCGCCAACGGGCCAATGCGCGATATGTTGCATGGTTTTATGGCCATCAAAAGACATGGGCAACCGGAAGAGGTCGCTGGTATGGTCGCATGGTTAGCAGGGCCAGAAGCCAGTTTTGTTACCGGCGCGATGCATACCATTGATGGCGCGTTTGGCGCATAACCGACTACGCTCAATTAAGCCCAGCCATTTCCCATGATGTCTGGGTTTTGTTTACTCACGTCGTCCGCTAAAAGCGGCTCCTGGTAAATATAAATCTTCTGTTCATGTCGTAAATCTTGAGGATAACCAAATGGTAGAAAGAACCGCTGTTTTCCCTGCTGGCCGACATTCACTGTATGCTGAGCATCGTTATTCTGCGGCTATTCGTTCCGGCGATTTGCTGTTTGTTTCCGGGCAAGTAGGAAGTCGAGAGGACGGAACACCAGAACCCGATTTTCAGCAACAAGTCAGACTGGCATTTGATAATTTGCATGCGACCCTGGCAGCTGCGGGATGCACTTTTGACGATATCATTGATGTTACGAGCTTTCATACCGATCCAGAAAAACAATTCGAAGACATCATGACGGTGAAAAATGAAATATTTAGCGCCCCACCTTATCCAAACTGGACGGCGGTGGGTGTTACATGGCTGGCAGGCTTTGATTTTGAAATTAAAGTGATAGCGCGCATCCCTGAGCAGTAAGCAATAGTGTTAGCCGTTCGTTTTCACACTCCGTCCTATAAGTCGGATGAATGGAATAAAATGCATATCTGATTGCGTGAAAGTGAAAAAGAAAAAAGCAGGAAATGTCTGCAATTATTGATACCGAACGACAGTTCCCCTCCAGAATCACAGTAAATAAAAATGCATATATTTTGACTTTAAATTCATATAAACCGTTTGCGCTGACAAAATATTGCATCAAATGCTTGCACCGCTTCTGACGATGAGTATAATGCCGGACAATTTGCCGGGAGGATGTATGGTTCAGTGTGTTCGACATTTTGTCTTACCGCGTCTGAAAAAAGACGCTGGCCTGCCGTTTTTCTTCCCGTTGCTCACCCATTCCCAGCCCCTCAATCGAGGGGCTTTTTTTTGCCCAGGCGTCAGGAGATAAAAGATGGCTAATCCGCTATATCAGAAACATATCATTTCCATAAACGACCTTAGTCGCGATGACCTTAATCTGGTGCTGGCGACAGCGGCGAAACTGAAAGCAAACCCGCAACCAGAGCTGTTGAAGCACAAAGTCATTGCCAGCTGTTTCTTCGAAGCCTCTACCCGTACCCGCCTCTCTTTCGAAACTTCCATGCACCGCCTGGGTGCCAGCGTGGTGGGCTTCTCCGACAGCGCCAATACATCACTGGGTAAAAAGGGCGAAACGCTGGCCGATACCATTTCGGTTATCAGCACTTACGTCGATGCGATAGTGATGCGTCATCCGCAGGAAGGTGCGGCGCGCCTGGCCACCGAGTTTTCCGGCAATGTACCGGTACTGAATGCCGGTGATGGCTCCAACCAACATCCGACGCAAACCTTGCTGGACTTATTCACCATTCAGGAAACCCAGGGGCGTCTGGACAATCTCCACGTCGCAATGGTTGGTGACCTGAAATATGGCCGCACCGTTCACTCCCTGACTCAGGCGTTAGCGAAGTTCGACGGCAACCGTTTTTACTTCATCGCGCCGGACGCGCTGGCAATGCCGCAATACATTCTGGATATGCTCGATGAAAAAGGGATCGCCTGGAGTCTGCACAGCTCTATTGAAGAAGTGATGGCGGAAGTTGACATCCTGTACATGACCCGCGTGCAAAAAGAGCGTCTGGACCCGTCCGAGTACGCCAACGTAAAAGCGCAGTTTGTTCTTCGCGCCAGCGATCTCCACAACGCCAAAGCCAATATGAAAGTACTGCATCCGCTGCCGCGTGTTGATGAGATTGCGACGGATGTTGATAAAACGCCACACGCCTGGTACTTCCAGCAGGCAGGCAACGGGATTTTCGCTCGCCAGGCGTTACTGGCACTGGTTCTGAATCGCGATCTGGTACTGTAAGGGGAAATAGAGATGACACACGATAATAAATTGCAGGTTGAAGCTATTAAACGCGGCACGGTAATTGACCATATCCCCGCCCAGATCGGTTTTAAGCTGTTGAGTCTGTTCAAGCTGACCGAAACAGATCAGCGCATCACCATTGGTCTGAACCTGCCTTCTGGCGAGATGGGCCGCAAAGATCTGATCAAAATCGAAAATACCTTTTTGAGTGAAGATCAAGTAGATCAACTGGCATTGTATGCGCCGCAAGCCACGGTTAACCGTATCGACAACTATGAAGTGGTGGGTAAATCGCGCCCAAGTCTGCCGGAGCGCATCGACAATGTGCTGGTCTGCCCGAACAGCAACTGTATCAGCCATGCCGAACCGGTTTCTTCCAGCTTTGCCGTGCGAAAACGCGCCAATGATATCGCGCTCAAATGCAAATACTGTGAAAAAGAGTTTTCCCATAATGTGGTGCTGGCCAATTAATTGCGGTTGGTAATAAAAGTCTGGCTCCCTATAATGAGCCAGACTTTTTACCGCTGTAATAAAGGAGAAATCATGAGCAAAACTATCGCGACGGAAAATGCACCGGCAGCTATCGGCCCTTACGTACAGGGCGTTGATCTGGGCAATATGATCATCACCTCCGGTCAGATCCCGGTAAATCCGAAAACGGGTGAAGTACCGGCAGACGTCGCTGCACAGGCACGTCAGTCGCTGGATAACGTAAAAGCGATCGTCGAAGCCGCTGGTCTGAAAGTGGGCGACATCGTTAAAACTACCGTGTTTGTAAAAGATCTGAACGACTTCGCAACCGTAAACGCCACTTACGAAGCCTTCTTCACCGAACACAACGCCACCTTCCCGGCACGTTCTTGCGTTGAAGTTGCCCGTCTGCCGAAAGACGTGAAGATTGAGATCGAAGCGATCGCTGTTCGTCGCTAATCTTGATGGAAATCCGGGCTATCATGCCCGGATTAAGTCTGATGACAAACGCAAAATCGCCTGATGCGCTACGCTTATCAGGCCTACGTGATTCCTGCAATTTATTGAATTTGTTGGCCGGATAAGGCATTTACGCCGCATCCGGCATGAACAAAGCTTACTTTGTCTGCAATCTGAATCGGGGCTATCGTGCCCAGTTTATTCTTTATTGCCAGCCGTAACGACGGCTATAGAACCCTTTCACCAACTGAGTTAATGTCATATACCCTGCCAGAATCGCAACCAGCCACGGGAAATAGCTTAACGGCAGCGCCTGTAATTGCAGATAACTGGCCAGCGGTGAAAACGGCAATGCGATCCCGACAATCATCACGATCACGGTCATGATCATTAACGGCCACGATGCACAGCTCTGAATAAACGGCACACGGCGGGTGCGGATCATATGCACAATCAGCGTTTGCGACAGTAAGCCCACCACAAACCATCCCGACTGGAACAGCGTTTGCGTTTCCGGCGTGTTGGCATGGAATACCCACCACATCAGGCAAAACGTCAGAATATCGAAGATCGAGCTGATCGGTCCGAAGAAGATCATAAAGCGCCCCAGATCCGCCGGATTCCAACGCTGCGGCTTTTGAATTTGCTCGTCGTCGACGTTATCAAACGGGATCGCCACCTGTGACACATCGTACAGCAGGTTCTGAATAAGCAAGTGTAACGGCAACATCGGCAGGAAGGGCAAGAAAGCACTCGCTACCAGCACGCTGAACACATTACCGAAGTTAGAGCTCGCCGTCATTTTGATGTATTTCAGCATGTTGGCGAAAGTGCGACGTCCCTCAATAACCCCCTCTTCCAGCACCATCAGGCTTTTTTCCAGCAGGATGATATCAGCCGCTTCACGGGCAATATCTACCGCGCCGTCCACAGAAATGCCGATATCCGCAGCGCGTAAGGCGGGCGCATCATTAATACCATCGCCCATAAAGCCAACCACATGCCCTTCGCGCTTCAGTAAGGTCACAATGCGTTCTTTATGCATCGGCGTCAGGCGGGCAAACAGCGTGGTGCGCTGTGCGAGATTTGCCAGTTCGTCGTCAGATAGCGTTTCAATATCACTACCAATGACCACCTCTCCCGCGTCCAGCCCCACTTCATGGCACACTTTCGCTGCAACTAACTCACTGTCGCCAGTAAGGATTTTTACGGTGATTCCACTCGCTTTTAATGCCTTCAGTGCCGGAGCGGTTGTCTCTTTTGGCGGATCAAGGAAAGCAATATATCCTTCGAGGATCAGGTCGGATTCATCCGCCCGCTGGTAATATCCTTCACGCGCTGGCAGGTATTTCGTCGCCACCGCAACCACGCGCAGCCCCTGACGATTCAGCGTATCAGTAACCCGCTTAATCTTACGCAGCATAATGTCATCGAGCGGCACAATCTCGCCATTGTGACGCACCTGCGAACACACATTGAGGATTTCCTGCAATGCGCCTTTGCAAACCAACTGATGATGTTCGGTATTTTCTGCCACAACCACCGACATCCGACGACGCTCGAAATCAAATGGAATCTCATCAATTTTTTGCCAACGGCTGGCCAGCGAGCGCGCTGACTCTTCATCCGTACCTTCGAGCACCGCTGTATCGAGCAGGTTTTTAAGTCCGGTCTGATAATGACTGTTCAACCACGCGCTATGCAGCACGCGTTCGCTGGTTTTACCGGAGATATCGGTATGATTCTCCAGCACAATTTTGTCCTGTGTCAGGGTGCCAGTTTTATCAGTGCACAGAATATCCATTGCGCCAAAGTTCTGAATAGCATCCAGATGTTTGACGATCACTTTCTGTTTCGACAGCTTTACTGCGCCGCGCGCCAGCGTCGAGGTAACAATCATCGGCAACATTTCCGGCGTTAAGCCTACCGCGACCGAAAGCGCAAACAGTGCCGCTTCCCACCAGTCGCCTTTGGTGTAACCGTTGATAAGCAACACCACCGGAGCCATCACCAGCATAAAGCGAATCAGCAGCATACTGACGCGGCTGATCCCCTGCTGAAAGGCATTCGGCTCGCTTTCCTGCTCACTAACACGCCCCGCCAGTTGACCAAACCAGGTATTGGCTCCTGTAGCAATCACCATTGCTTGTGCCGTGCCGCTCACCACGGTGGTGCCCATAAAACACAGGGTGTCACACTCCAGCGGATTGCTGTGCTCCGGCTGGCGAGTGGTAGCGGCTTTTTCCACGGGCAGAGACTCACCGGTTAACGACGCCTGAGCGACGAACAGATCCCGCGCCTGCAAGATACGTAAATCTGCCGGGATCATATCCCCCGCCGCCAGTTTTATAATATCGCCGGGCACCAGCTGGTCGATCGGGATCTCCAGCCAGCCATTTTCGCCTTTGTCGTTAATTACGCGCAGCACCGTCGCGGTATTGCTGACCATCGCTTTCAGGGCATCTGCCGCTTTAGTGGAACGTGCTTCCTGAATAAAGTTCAGCAACGTAGAAATAGCGACCATTAGCGCGATAACGCCCGCGGCAAATAAATCTTCCGTGGCGTAAGAAATAGCGCCGAGAATGGTAAGTAAAATATTAAATGGGTTGCGATAGCAGACCCATAAATGTACCCACCACGGCGACGGTTGTTGTGCGGGTAATTTATTTTCACCATGTTGTTCGCGGGCAGATTCCACTTCCGCCTGATTTAACCCTTCCGGATGGGTGTCGAACGTTTTCCACAATTCTTCTTCGGGCATCACCGCCATTTTCAGGCAATGCGCACTTAAGGACGGCGGGACCACCGTATTCACTGTCTGCTGCGCGCCAGGCAATGGATCACGATGAACCAGACGGGAAGGTAAATGGCGAATGAGCCGGGTAAAGATTTCTTTAAACATAAGGAGTCCCTCCGCACTGTCTGAAACAGTACAGAAATGTCTTCAGGCGTGTCGAAGCCTTACCTGAAGGTAATAAAGCTGAGCAGGGACGTTAAAACGTCACGGCCTTACGCATCCGGTAACGCCGTGAAAAGACGGGCTTACCGGAAAAGTTTTAATCTCCGTCGAGGGAGAGGCGTGGGATCAGGTTCCATATAACCTCCGGTAAGTGAATAAAGCGCCGCAAATAATAAGGAGAATCCAATAATATTCGTAGCATCTATGGCGATATAATACCTGCTGGCAACTAAACCAACGATAAACCAGACTTTACCCATTGCTGAATGCACGGGTAAAGTTAGGCTCAAATAATTAAACAACACGTTACGGGACAACAGGATGCAAAATCGGCTGACCATCAAAGACATCGCGCGCTTAAGCGGCGTGGGGAAATCTACGGTTTCCCGGGTGCTGAATAACGAAAGCGGCGTGAGCCAGCGCACGCGCGAGCGTGTTGAAGCAGTGATGAATCAGCATGGATTTTCCCCTTCCCGCTCTGCGCGCGCTATGCGTGGGCAAAGCGATAAAGTGGTCGCCATCATTGTTACCCGCCTGGATTCGTTGTCAGAAAATCTCGCCGTTCAAACCATGCTGCCAGCGTTCTATGAACAAGGTTACGACCCAATCATGATGGAAAGTCAGTTTTCCCCGCAATTAGTTGCCGAACATTTGGGGGTGCTGAAACGGCGTAATATCGACGGCGTAGTGCTGTTCGGTTTTACCGGCATAACAGAAGAAATGTTAGCCCACTGGCAGTCATCGCTGGTTCTGCTGGCGCGTGACGCAAAAGGCTTTGCTTCGGTCTGTTATGACGACGAAGGGGCAATCAAGATCCTGATGCAACGGCTGTATGACCAGGGACATCGTAATATCAGTTATCTCGGCGTGCCGCATAGTGACGTGACGACCGGTAAGCGACGTCACGAAGCCTACCTGGCGTTCTGCAAAGCGCATAAACTGCATCCCGTTGCCGCTCTGCCAGGCCTTGCTATGAAGCAAGGCTATGAGAACGTAGCAAAAGTGATTACGCCTGAAACTACCGCGTTACTGTGCGCAACCGACACGCTGGCACTTGGTGCAAGTAAATACCTGCAAGAGCAACGCATCGACACCTTGCAACTGGCGAGCGTCGGTAATACACCGTTAATGAAATTCCTCCATCCGGAGATCGTCACCGTAGATCCCGGTTACGCCGAAGCTGGACGCCAGGCGGCCTGCCAGTTGATCGCGCAGGTAACCGGGCGCAGCGAACCGCAACAAATCATCATCCCCGCCACCCTGTCCTGATCGTTTCCTGAACGATAAATTGTGATCTTCGCTGCGTTTCGGGAACGTTCCCGTTTTTAAATTTTTCCGCGCAATATATTCTGCAGCCAACCAAAAATGTCATCTGCCATGGGGCTTTATGATGAGCAAAATAAACCAAACGGATATCGATCGGTTGATTGAACTGGTCGGCGGGCGCGGCAATATTGCGACGGTGAGCCACTGTATTACTCGCCTGCGCTTTGTCCTCAACCAACCGGCCAATGCCAGACCGAAAGAAATTGAGCAACTCCCCATGGTGAAAGGCTGTTTCACCAATGCCGGGCAATTTCAGGTGGTGATTGGCACCAACGTGGGTGATTACTATCAAGCACTAATAGCGTCAACCGGACAGGCGCAGGTTGATAAAGAGCAGGTAAAAAAAGCCGCCCGGCAGAATATGAAATGGCATGAGCAGTTGATCTCTCATTTCGCGGAGATCTTCTTCCCGTTGCTGCCCGCGTTGATTAGCGGCGGTTTGATCCTCGGTTTTCGCAATGTGATCGGCGATTTGCCCATGAGCAACGGTCAGACGCTGGCGCAAATGTACCCTTCCCTGCAAACGATCTACGATTTTCTGTGGTTGATCGGTGAAGCGATCTTCTTCTACCTGCCGGTCGGGATTTGCTGGTCAGCGGTGAAAAAAATGGGCGGCACGCCGATCCTTGGTATCGTGCTTGGCGTGACACTGGTTTCTCCCCAGCTGATGAACGCTTATCTGCTCGGGCAGCAGCTGCCGGAAGTGTGGGACTTTGGCATGTTCAGCATCGCCAAAGTGGGCTATCAGGCACAGGTGATCCCGGCACTGTTAGCCGGGCTGGCACTGGGCGTTATTGAAACTCGCCTTAAACGCATCGTACCGGATTACCTCTATCTGGTGGTGGTGCCCGTCTGTTCGCTGATCCTCGCGGTGTTCCTCGCCCATGCGCTGATTGGTCCGTTTGGTCGCATGATTGGCGATGGCGTTGCCTTTGCGGTACGTCACCTGATGACCGGCAGCTTTGCTCCGATTGGTGCGGCATTGTTTGGCTTCCTGTACGCGCCGCTGGTGATCACCGGCGTACACCAGACCACCCTTGCTATTGATTTGCAGATGATTCAAAGCATGGGTGGCACGCCAGTGTGGCCGCTGATTGCGCTGTCGAATATCGCTCAGGGCTCCGCCGTGATAGGCATTATCATTTCCAGCCGCAAGCACAATGAACGCGAGATCTCCGTGCCTGCCGCTATCTCCGCCTGGCTTGGGGTCACTGAGCCTGCAATGTACGGCATCAACCTGAAATATCGCTTCCCGATGCTGTGCGCGATGATTGGTTCTGGTCTGGCAGGATTACTATGCGGCCTGAACGGCGTTATGGCGAATGGTATCGGCGTAGGCGGCCTGCCGGGAATTCTCTCGATTCAACCGAGCTACTGGCAGGTATTTGCGCTGGCAATGGTTATCGCCATCATCATCCCGATTGTACTCACCTCGTTTATCTATCAGCGGAAATACCGCCTGGGCACGCTGGATATTGTTTAATTTTCTTCGGGGCGCAATTGCGCCCCCTCGCATTTGCAGGAATAACGTAATGACTAATCTTCCCCACTGGTGGCAAAACGGCGTTATCTACCAGATTTATCCAAAGAGTTTTCAGGACACCACGGGTAGCGGCACCGGCGATTTACGTGGCGTTATCCAACGCCTGGACTATCTGCATAAACTGGGCGTTGATGCCATCTGGCTAACCCCCTTTTATGTCTCTCCCCAGGTCGATAACGGTTACGACGTAGCGAACTATACGGCGATTGATCCCACCTACGGCACGCTGGACGATTTTGACGAACTGGTGACGCAGGCAAAATCGCGCGGGATTCGTATCATTCTCGATATGGTGTTTAACCATACCTCTACCCAACATGCCTGGTTTCGCGAGGCGCTGAACAAAGAAAGCCCTTACCGCCAGTTTTATATCTGGCGCGATGGCGAACCAGAAACGCCACCGAACAACTGGCGTTCAAAATTTGGCGGTAGTGCGTGGCGCTGGCATGCGGAAAGCGAACAGTACTATTTGCATCTCTTTGCACCAGAACAGGCGGATCTCAACTGGGAGAATCCAGCGGTACGCGCAGAGCTGAAAAAAGTCTGTGAATTCTGGGCCGATCGTGGGGTCGACGGGTTGCGCCTGGATGTGGTGAATCTGATCTCCAAAGACCCGCGTTTCCCTGAAGACCTGGATGGCGACGGGCGTCGCTTCTACACCGACGGGCCACGAGCACACGAGTTTTTGCACGAGATGAACCGCGATGTGTTTACGCCACGCGGGTTAATGACCGTAGGTGAAATGTCCTCCACCAGCCTTGAGCATTGCCAGCGATACGCGGCACTGACAGGCAGTGAATTGTCGATGACCTTTAATTTTCATCACCTGAAGGTCGATTATCCCGGTGGTGAAAAATGGACGCTGGCTAAACCTGACTTTGTGGCGTTGAAAACATTGTTCCGCCACTGGCAACAAGGAATGCACAACGTGGCATGGAATGCCTTGTTCTGGTGTAACCACGATCAGCCGCGCATTGTTTCTCGCTTTGGTGATGAAGGTGAATACCGCGTGCCTGCGGCAAAAATGCTGGCGATGGTGCTGCATGGCATGCAGGGAACGCCGTATATCTACCAGGGCGAAGAGATTGGCATGACCAACCCGCATTTCACGCGCATTACTGACTATCGCGACGTGGAGAGCCTCAATATGTTTGCCGAGCTGCGCAACGATGGTCGTGATGCCGACGAGTTATTGGCAATCCTCGCCAGTAAATCCCGTGACAACAGTCGCACACCCATGCAATGGAGCAACGGCGATAATGCCGGGTTTACGGCTGGCGAACCGTGGATTAGCCTGGGCGATAACTATCAGGAAATCAACGTAGAAGCTGCGCTGACCGATGAGTCCTCGGTGTTTTACACCTACCAAAAGTTAATCGCACTGCGTAAGCAAGAAGCCGTCCTGACATGGGGCGATTACCAGGATCTGCTGCCAAACAGCCCTGTATTGTGGTGCTATCGCCGTGAATGGAAGGGGCAAACCTTGTTGGTCATTGCCAACCTTAGCCGTGAGACCCAACCCTGGCAGCCAGGGAAAATGCTCGGCAACTGGCAGCTTGTGATGCATAACTACGAAGAAGCCTCACCACAACCCTGTGCCATGACTTTACGGCCTTTTGAGGCTGTCTGGTGGTTACAGAAGTAAATCTTCGCTAAGCCCCGGTAATGCCTGTCATTCCGGGGTTTTGCCTGTCAGTATGTTGTTTTTGTTGATTTTATAATCAAAAAATTCATTAAAAAATTTACATATCGCTGTAGCGCCCGTCATCCGTACGCTCTGCTTTTTACTTTGAGCTACATCAAAAAAAGTTCAAACATCCTTGATGCAAAGCACTATATATAGACTTTAAAATGCGTCCCAACCCAATATGTTGTATTAATCGACTATAATTGCTACTACAGCTCCCCACGAAAAAGGTGCGGCGTTGTGGATAAGCGGATGGCGATTGCGGAAAGCACCGGAAAACGAAACAAAAAAACCGGAAAACGTCTTTCCCAATTTCTGTGGATAACCTGTTCTTAAAAATATGGAGCGATCATGACACCGCATGTGATGAAACGAGACGGCTGCAAAGTGCCGTTTAAATCAGAGCGCATCAAAGAAGCGATTCTGCGTGCAGCTAAAGCAGCGGAAGTCGATGATGCCGATTATTGCGCCACTGTTGCCGCGGTTGTCAGCGAGCAGATGCAGGGCCGCAACCAGGTGGATATCAACGAGATCCAGACCGCAGTTGAAAACCAGCTGATGTCGGGTCCATACAAACAACTGGCTCGTGCTTACATCGAGTACCGTCACGATCGCGACATTGAACGTGAAAAACGCGGTCGCCTGAACCAGGAGATCCGTGGTCTGGTCGAGCAGACCAACTCCTCGTTACTCAACGAAAACGCCAACAAAGACAGCAAGGTGATTCCAACCCAGCGCGACCTGCTGGCCGGGATCGTGGCTAAACACTATGCACGCCAGCACCTGCTGCCGCGTGACGTGGTGCAGGCACATGAACGTGGTGATATTCACTATCACGATCTCGATTACTCACCGTTCTTCCCGATGTTCAACTGCATGTTGATCGACCTGAAAGGCATGCTGACCCAGGGCTTTAAAATGGGGAACGCCGAGATTGAACCGCCGAAGTCGATCTCTACGGCAACCGCGGTAACTGCGCAGATTATTGCCCAGGTCGCCAGCCATATTTATGGCGGCACCACCATTAACCGTATCGATGAAGTGCTGGCGCCGTTTGTTACCGCCAGCTACAACAAACATCGCAAGACCGCAGAAGAGTGGAACATCCCGGACGCCGAAGGCTACGCTAACTCTCGTACCATCAAAGAGTGCTACGATGCCTTCCAGTCGCTGGAGTACGAAGTAAACACCCTGCATACCGCCAACGGTCAAACGCCGTTTGTAACCTTTGGTTTTGGTCTGGGCACCAGCTGGGAGTCGCGCCTGATTCAGGAATCGATCCTGCGTAACCGTATCGCCGGCCTCGGTAAAAACCGTAAAACGGCGGTGTTCCCGAAACTGGTGTTTGCGATTCGCGATGGCCTGAACCATAAAAAAGGCGATCCGAACTACGACATCAAACAGCTGGCGCTGGAGTGCGCAAGCAAGCGCATGTATCCGGATATCCTGAACTACGATCAGGTAGTGAAAGTCACCGGTTCGTTTAAAACCCCGATGGGCTGCCGCAGCTTCCTCGGCGTGTGGGAAAATGAAAACGGCGAGCAGATCCACGATGGTCGTAACAATCTCGGCGTGATCAGCCTGAACCTGCCGCGTATTGCGCTGGAAGCAAAAGGCGATGAAGCCACCTTCTGGAAGCTGCTGGATGAACGTCTGGTGCTGGCACGTAAGGCGCTGATGACCCGTATCGCCCGTCTGGAAGGCGTGAAGGCACGCGTAGCTCCTATCCTCTATATGGAAGGTGCTTGTGGCGTGCGTCTGAATGCTGACGATGATGTTTCTGAAATCTTCAAAAACGGTCGTGCATCTATTTCGCTGGGTTACATCGGCATCCACGAAACCATTAACGCGCTGTTCGGCGGCGAGCATGTTTATGACAACGAGCAGCTTCGCGCGAAAGGTATCGCGATTGTTGAACGTCTGCGTCAGGCAGTGGATCAGTGGAAAGAAGAAACGGGTTATGGTTTCAGTCTCTACAGCACGCCGAGTGAAAACCTGTGCGACCGCTTCTGCCGTCTCGATACCGCTGAGTTTGGCGTGGTGCCGGGCGTGACCGATAAAGGTTACTACACCAACAGTTTCCACCTTGATGTGGAGAAAAAGGTGAACCCGTATGACAAGATCGACTTTGAAGCGCCTTACCCGCCGCTGGCGAACGGTGGTTTCATTTGCTACGGCGAGTATCCAAACATTCAGCACAACCTGAAGGCGCTGGAAGATGTCTGGGATTACAGCTATCAGCATGTACCGTATTACGGCACCAATACACCGATCGATGAGTGCTACGAGTGTGGCTTTACCGGTGAGTTCGAGTGCACCAGCAAAGGCTTCACTTGCCCGAAATGTGGTAACCATGACGCCTCCCGTGTGTCGGTAACTCGCCGCGTGTGCGGATATTTAGGTAGCCCGGATGCACGTCCATTTAACGCCGGTAAGCAGGAAGAAGTTAAGCGCCGCGTTAAACATTTGGGGAATGGGCAGATAGGTTAATCTTCACTCTACGTTAAGCAAATGCCGGATGCGGCGTAAACGCCTTATCCGGCCTACATGGCAACAACGATTGTAGGTCTGATAAGACGCGACAGCGTCGCATCAGGCGTTGATTACCGGATGCATCCTATACGCGGACTGATAAGCCAGGCGAAACAATGAATTATCATCAGTACTATCCTGTCGACATCGTCAACGGCCCCGGCACTCGCTGCACCCTGTTTGTCTCCGGGTGTGTTCATGAATGCCCCGGTTGCTATAACAAAAGCACATGGCGGGTAAATTCCGGTCAGACATTTACTAAAGCAATGGAAGACCAGATTATTAACGATCTGAATGACACTCGTATCAAACGCCAGGGTATTTCCCTCTCCGGCGGCGATCCGCTGCATCCGCAAAACGTGCCGGATATTCTGAAACTGGTAAAACGCATCCGCGCCGAGTGTCCGGGTAAAGACATCTGGGTGTGGACAGGCTATAAACTCGACGAACTCAACGCTGCGCAAATGCAGGTTGTTGATTTGATTAACGTACTGGTCGACGGCAAATTTGTGCAGGATTTAAAAGACCCTTCCCTGATCTGGCGCGGCAGCAGCAATCAGGTGGTGCATCATTTGCGTTAGTCACTCATCCAGCCGTTTAGTCGCGTCTTCATAAACGGCTGAGTTCTCTCTCTTACCAATAGCTATCACCAACACGAGCAACTCTTTATCGTTAACCTGATAAACCAGGCGATATCCCTGTGTGCGCAGCTTAATTTTGTAGCAGTCCGGTAAATCCCGCAGTTTAGCCGATGGATTGCGCGGCCTTTTCAGCACATCCTCAAGCTTTTTTTTAAATTGTTCCCGGACTGTCACGCCCAGTTTTTGCCACTCTTTCAGCGCCCGCGGATCAAACGCCAGCTCATAGTTCATCCAGTCGGACCTTAATGGCCTCTTGTGGGTTGGCCAGTCGTTCCCTGACAGTGCGTAACAAGGCTTCTTCACTATCACTGACAGTGAGCGTTTTTACCGGCATTCGTCCATTTTCCGCAACGTACTGAAACAGCAGTCGCACTGCTTCAGTAGGCGTGATATTTAATTTTTCCAGCACCGCATAAGCCTCATTTTTCAGTTTGTCATCCAGGCGGACGTTAAGTGTGGCCATTATGCCTCCGGTAATTATGAAAAGTGTAATGCATTATAGCATTACATATGCATTACATTCATTTCTGGAAAACGCCTCGCAAAAATGAGGACGACACGCAGGAATATGCCGTGGTGAAGATAGATATTGCGGTGATTTTACGAAGGGAGAAGAAAGCGTTGGGCGGTAACGTTTCACCGCCCAATAAGGAATTAACGATACTTCTGGTGATAGGCGTTGCGGGTCGTTTTCAGTTGCTCTGCAGCAGCCTGCGCTTCTTTTACTTTACCTTCATTTGCCAGCTTCAGCGCGTCGTCAATCTGACCGACCAGAATGTCGAAACCGTGGCGGAAATCTTTCATTTCCGGGCTGTCCGGTGATTTATCTTCGAGCTTCGGCGGCGTTGCTTTTTGCGCATCCAGCGCTGCGGCGCGCATCTTCGTTAACGCGTCTTTGACTTGCACCGCGTTATCGGCTTTTTCGACCACTTTTAAATTGTCGTTGAGGGTTTCCATATTGTCTTCAAGATCAGCGGCAAACGACGCCGAACTGAATACCAATGAGGAGACTGCAAGAATAGCTAACAGGCTTTTACGCATTGCTCACTTCCTTTTTTATTATGAAGATTTGGCGCGGCAGGTCGCGCCAGTTTTTTACTGCCCGGCGATTTTCATCTCCGGCAACAGCACAGAACCACACTGTATATTACTGCGTGTTTCAATATCGTTACCGACGGTGACAATATTGCGCCACATATCTTTTAAATTACCTGCGATGGTGATTTCACTCACCGGATACTGAATTTCGCCATTCTCTACCCAGAAGCCCGCTGCACCACGGGAATAATCACCGGTAATGGCACTTACGCCCTGGCCCATCAGCTCCGTCACCACCAGCCCGGTGCCCATCTCTTTGAGCATTTGTTCGAAGCTTAGCCCTTGTCCGGCAATCCGCCAGTTGTGAATACCGCCCGCATGTCCGGTGCTTTTCAGCCCCAGTTTCCGCGCCGAGTAGCTGGTCAGCAGCCACTGAGTCAGAATGCCATCTTTAATAATATCGCGACGCTCGGTGCGCACACCTTCGCTGTCGAATGGCGTCGACGCCAGCCCTTTCAGCAGATGCGGATGCTCTTCAATGGTCAGCCAGTCCGGCAGAATTTGTTTACCCAGCGAATCCAGCAGG
>SKEE01001667.1_pt1 | contig 17436 bp, 13 predicted proteins | sample 4826661 | NCBI WGS metagenome assembly SKEE01 (sample SAMN11008817, study PRJNA524170) | human gut metagenome | biome: Human fecal sample; material: Feces; isolation source: fecal sample from pouch patient p20 | host: Homo sapiens | place: Israel: Tel-Aviv | collected 2016-11-14
GATAAAAAGAGCTGTCCTATGACAGCTTTTTTTATTGTGCATAACTTACTTCTTTCTATATTTCATCAAAGTTATACACCTTTTATTTTTCGAACTTATACAGGCATTATCCCCCATAAAAAAGCATATATCCACTACTTATCCACCGTATTGTGGATATTTTGTGGATAAAATGGGGATAACTAAATTGTACCACTATATATAGTTTCAAAAAGTCTATATATGCCTACAAATTTTACATTCTTTTTTATTTATCTACATATTTCGACAAAATTATTTATAATTTATTCACCACTTTTTACTCTTTATCCACCTTTTATCCACCAATAACTGTGGATAACTTAACAAATTTGTTTATAACCTATATATTTACTATAATTTAGTCTGTGGAAAAGTAACTTTTCATAATATATTTACTACATTTGTGTGGTATATTTAAACAAAGTGTGAATAGCCCTATTTAGGGCAAAAAAAAGCCCTGCACTTTCGCACAGGGCAAATAAAAATCGGAATTAAATTACTTTAAAGTAACCTTAGCGCCAACTTCTTCAAGCTTAGCCTTTGCAGCTTCAGCATCTTCCTTAGATACGCCTTCCTTAAGAACCTTAGGAGCACCGTCAACGATTTCCTTAGCTTCCTTAAGACCAAGACCAGTTACTTCTCTAACTACCTTGATAACCTTAATCTTTTCAGCGCCTACTTCTGTTAATTCTACGTTGAATTCAGACTTTTCTTCGCCTGCAGCAGCACCATCGCCTGCAGCAGCAGCAACTACAACACCTGCAGATGCAGATACACCAAATTCTTCTTCAGCTGCCTTTACTAAATCGTTAAGCTCTAAAACAGAAAGCTCTTTAACAGCTGCAATAATTTCTTCAATTGATAACTTAGCCATTTTAATATCCTCCGTTAATTTTAAATATAATTAGTTTCTAGGCGACTAATTCGCCACAATTTCTGCAAATAACAATTAAGCTTCTGCAGTTTCGTCCTTGTCTGCAATAGCCTTGATAACTCTTGCAAAACTTGCCATTGGTCCCTGGAAAGAACCAAGTAATCTTGAGAGAAGTACTTCTCTTGATGGGATGTCTGCAACTGCAACCATACCCTTAGCATCGTAGCAAGTACCTTCGATAACACCAGCCTTGAATTCAAGAGTCTTAGCTGTCTTCATATACTTACTAAGAATACCAGCAGCTACTGTTGGGTCATCATAACAGATAGCGATAGCACTAGGACCTTCAAAGTAATCCTTTAAGCCTTCGAACTGTGTACCTTCTACTGCGAAGTTCATCATTGTGTTCTTGTAAACTTTGTAATCAACGCCTGCTTCTCTTAACTGCTTACGAAGTTCAGTATCCTCTGCAACAGAAAGACCTCTAGCGTCAACAAGTACAGCAGAAGTAGCCTTTTCAAGCTTTTCCTTAATTTCGTTTACAACAACCTGCTTCTGTTCAACCTTTGCCAAAACTTACACCTCCTATAATATTTATGGAAGCCGTATAAAAAAACCCTGTCGGGCAGACAGGGTGAAAAATACAAATCAAATGTATCCTCGGTAGGTAGTTCCACGTTACGACCATTGTCACCTACTGTCTACGGCACTTTTTGTATTATACTAAATTTATAATCTCTTGTCAAGAGTTTTTTTATTTTTTTCTTTCAATTTCTGATTCTGATATTTCATCGTAGCGAGAAATGTTCATAAGAATACCCATACAAGCCATCATAATTACCATTGATGTACCACCATAGCTTATGAAAGGCAATGGAATACCTGTGTTAGGCATTGAGTTTGTAACAACGGCAATATTGATAATAACCTGTACAGCAATCATAACTGTAATACCTGTTGCCATAAGCATAGCAAACATATCGTCTTTATGATTTATTGCAATTACAATACCTCTCCATACAAGTATGGCAAACAATATTACTACAATAGCAGCACCGAACCATCCCAATTCTTCGCAAATAATGGCAAATATAATATCGTTGTGGGCTTCCGGCATATAGCCAAGTTTCTGACGAGAACCACCTATACCAAGACCAAACATACCACCACTTGCTATGGCATAAAGGGACTGAACAATCTGGTAACCTGTACCTTCCAAGTCTGAGAATGGGTCACGCCACACTCTAACTCTATCGGAACGGAAACCTGTACCAAAGGTCATCGCAAGTACGCCTACTACACCAAGTACACCAATAGGTATAACTCTGGAAATTTTAGGAGTAGCCACAAAGAACAGTGAACAGCTTATTACACCAAGTACAATGGCTGTACTAAGGTTTTCTTTGGCTACAAGACCTGTAGGCACAGCTACTATCAAGAAATAAATACCAACACCTTTCCAAGTGTCAAATATTTCAGGCATTTGAGAAATAATAGTTGAAAGCACTATAATTACGGCTAATTTAGCTATTTCTGAAGGCTGGAAACCCCATAACCATCTTTTAGCACCACCGGCTTCTGTACCAAAAAAGAGAACCAGTACCAAAAGTATATTTGCTATTACATAGCCAATCATAGCAACTTTTCTCCACTTCTTGTAAGAAAATTGAGAACACAGAAACATTACTACAAAACCTGCTCCTGACCAGAGCAATTCCTTTTTCAAATAGTAATAAATGTCCCCTATTTTACCTCGGCCTGCTGTATAATAACTAGACGAGAAAACCATTACTATACCAATAGCAACCAAAAGAATAACACAAAGAAGGAGAATATAGTCTGTACTACCCTTTATTCTAATTTTATTATCAGCCTTTGGCGTTGAACCAAAACCATATTTAGTCGGGATATTCATTTATTTCACCTTACCTAAATTTTTTACATAATCCTTAAATATTTCGCCTCTCTGCTCATAAGACTTAAACATATCCCAACTTGCACAAGCTGGTGAAAGGAGTACACAATCTCCGTCTTCAGCATTTTCAACACAAAGGTCAATAGCCTTTTCAAATGTATCAGCTACTTCATAATTCTTAAAATCTATGTTGTTAAGGCACTTTACAATATTGTCCTTTACTGCACCAATAACAGCTACAAACTTTACTCTGTTAGGGAAAAGGTCAACCCATTCCTGAAAATCTGAGCCCTTGTCATAACCACCTGCAATAAGGCAAATAGGACTCTTCATAGCTAAAACAGCCTTTATTGAGGCATCTGGATTTGTACCCTTTGAATCATTGTAATAAGCAACATTCTTGTATGTAGTAACATATTCTATTCTATGTTCAACAGCTACAAACTCTCTTAATACCTTTCTGATTGTGTCCATAGGAACACCTACAGCAACGGCACAGCCTACTGCTGCCATAGCATTTTCCACATTATGACCACCGAGAATATTGAGTTCGTCAATGTCCACAACTTTTTCGTTATAACCAAGACAGTTAATATATATGCTCTTTTCATCTGAGTATATACCATCTTTATTTTTGCCATCAAGAGAGAAGTAAACAACTTTTGCCTTTGTTCTGTCTGCCATACCACGAGTAACTTCATCGTTGTAATTTAATACACAGTAGTCATTTTCGTCCTGATTTTCAAAAACTCTTTCCTTAGCAGCAATATAGTTTTCAAGAGTATGATGTCTGTTAAGGTGGTCTGGTGTGATATTGAGAACAGCACTTACCTTTGGCTTAAATGTATCAATAGTTTCAAGCTGGAAACTAGAAAGCTCTGCTACAACACAACCGTCTTCTGAAGTATCAAGACAACAGTCAGCAAAAGGATTTCCTATATTACCTACAACATATGAATTCTTAAAATAAGCCTTTAAAATTTCGCCTACAAGAGTTGTAGTTGTTGTCTTACCGTTAGTACCTGTAATACCAATAACCGGAGATTTACAGAAAAGCCATGCAAGTTCAATTTCACCCATAACCTTTACTCCTGCCTTTTTAGCCTTTTCTACAAAAGGTAAATCAGTAGGAACACCAGGGCTCATAACGAGAATATCCATACCCTCTACAATATCATCTGGATTTGCACCTAAAAATAAATTAATACCCTCTGATTTAAGTTCAGATACAACATCTCCAAGCTTGTCCTCTGTTTTAGCATCCTGTATTGTAACTTCTGCTCCTAATTTTTTTAAAAGTCGAGCAGCTGAAATACCACTCTTAGCTACGCCACTAACCAATGCTTTTTTATTTTTGAAATCCATAATCTATTCTTCCTCCTAGAAAAGATTTTTGCTTGCTACAAAACCTAATAAACATAATACAGCAGTTGCAATAGTGAAAAGTTCAACAACCTTAATACCCTGCAAACCACTTAATTCAAAATGGTGGTGAATTGGTGCCATTTTGAAAATTCTCTTACCACCGGTAAGCTTGAAATAACCTACCTGAATCATAACTGAAAGAGATTCACAAACATATACAAAACCTACAATAACAAGCATTATAGGCATTTTTGTAAGTATAGCCACACTCGCTACAAAACCACCTAATGCAAGTGAACCGGTATCACCCATAAATACCTTTGCAGGATATGAGTTGAATACTAAGAAACCTAATAATGCACCTATTGCAGCACCACAAACTGGAATAAGTCCCTTGTTTACAGCATATGCAATAAATACAAAGTAAGTTGCTACAAGTACAGTAACACCAGATGCAAGTCCGTCAAGACCGTCTGTTAAGTTTACACTATTTACTGTACCAACCATTACAAAGAAAAGGAAAGGCACATAAAGCCAACCTAAATTAATGTAAAAACCTTTTGTAAATGGCACATAAATTTCTGTGCCAAAATCATTCATCTTTAACAAGTAAATCGCAAAAAGGATTGTTACTATAAGCTGGAAAACAACCTTCTGCCAAGCTCTCAAACCAAGAGAACGTTTCTTAACAACCTTAATATAGTCATCAAGGAAGCCTACAAGTCCATAACCTACTGTAATAAGCAATACTACAATAGCATCGGGGTTGTCCTTTACAAAGAACAAAGTTGCAATAGCAAATGCACCAATCATAAATATACCACCCATAGATGGTGTACCCTGTTTCTTTAAATGTGACTTTGGTCCATCATCTCTTACATTCTGTCCGAAATTATGAAGCTTTGGAATAACAAATGCTCCTAAAACAACACAGGCAATAAAAGCAATAATTAAAGCATATGCTGCTGAAAATAAATCGTAATTCATATTATTTAATCTCCTTTATTCTTTCTGTTGTTTTTTCAAAGTGCATACCTCTGGAAGCTTTTATTAATATAGTCATTCCGTCCTCGAGAATGTTGCCCATTTTCTCCCAGAATTCTTCCTGTGTAGGGAAGTAATATACATTTTCTTTTCTTAAGCTCAATGCTCCCTCGTACATAGACTTACTTATTTCTCCTATGCAAACAAGGGTGTCAATATTTTTCTCTATAGCATACTGACCTACTTCGCTATGGAGCTTTGGTCCAAAATCTCCAAGCTCAAGCATATCACCTAATATACAACAGCTTTTACCCTCAACTGGAGCAACTACATCAATACCAGCCTTTGTAGAGTTTGGATTTGCATTATATACGTCATTTACTATTGTATATCTGTCTGTCTTTACAATATCCATTCTCATTTTTGTTGGTACAAAGGACTCAATACCCTTTTTAATTTCATCTGCATTAAGACCAATCTTTAAGGCAATAGCAGTTGCTGCCATAGCATTACTTACCATATGAAGTCCCGGTACAGGAATATCTACATCAAAGGAAACCTCTTTTGTATGTATAGTACAAGAAATACCCTCTATTCCCTTTGGCTGAATGTTATCTGCATAAACCTCTGCATTTTTATCATTCATTGAAAAATAGCAAATATTCTTGTATTTATCCTTTACAGTAACAAGCATATCGTCATCGCCATTGAGAACCTTGTATCCGTCCTCCATAGACTCAAACATTTCACATTTAGCCTTTAAAATGCCTTCTCTTGAACCTAAATTTTCAATATGAGAAACACCAACATTTGTAATAACAGCCATATCAGGATTTGCAATATGAGTAAGATAGCTAATTTCTCCAAAATGGTTCATACCCATTTCAATAACAGCACATTCTGTGTCATCCTCTAATCTGAAAAGAGTAAGTGGAACACCAATATCATTGTTAAAGTTACCTTCTGTTTTCAAAACATTGTATTTCTGTGCAAGAACAGATGCCACAATATCCTTTGTTGTTGTTTTACCTGTACTTCCTGTAATACCAACAACAGGAATTTTATGAATAGAACGATAATATCTGGCTAAATCACCTAAAGCCTTATGAGTATCTTCAACCATAATTACAGGAACAGTAGTATTAACTTCTTCCTGTGAAATAACAGCTACTGCTCCATTTTCAACAGCTACATCTATAAACTTGTGACCATCAAAAGATGCTCCCTTTAGTGGAATAAACAATGCTCCATTAGAAATAGTTCTTGTATCAGTAGAAACGGCTGTAACAACAACATTATCTCCTATAAGTCTACCCTCAACAGCCTTAGCAATTTCTTCTAAAGTAAGTTTCATTTTATAATCCCTCCAAAGCTTCCTTGGCAACTTCTACATCGTCAAAGTGAATAGTCTTATCCTTGAAAATTTCGTAGTCCTCGTGACCCTTACCGGCAATTACAACACTATCTCCAGCCTTTGCAATAGCAACAGCTCTAAAAATAGCTTCTTTTCTATCAACAATTTTTTCGTAATCATCAGTTACTGGGCGTACACCTTCTTCAACCTGATTGATAATGTCAATAGGTTCTTCAGACCTTGGATTATCAGAAGTAATAATAGAATAGTCACCTAATCTGGCAGCAATATCACCCATAATAGGACGCTTTGTCTTATCTCTGTCGCCACCACAGCCAAAGACAGTAATAACATTACCCTTTGTAAACTCTCTAACAGCATTTAAAATGTTTTCAAGACCGTCTGGAGTGTGAGCATAGTCTACAATTACATTAAATCCCTTGTCATTTGGAACAGACTGTATTCTGCCCGGTACACCCTTTATGGCATTAATACCAGTCTGAATATCATCAACAGCAATACCCATTGAAAGAGCAGCACCAATAACACCTAAAGCATTGTAAACACTAAATCTGCCCGGAACTTTTAAGTTAAAATCAACATCAGCACCGTTGATATTAACTGTAAATACTACTCTGTCCATTAAGTAGTGAATGTTCTTAGCCTGTAAATCACTAGGTTCATCAATACTGTAAGTAATAATGTCACAAGTAGATTCATCAATAATCTTCTGACTCCACTTATCATCTACATTTATAATACCAGTCTTACACATTTTGAACAATTTAGCCTTAGCAAGGCAGTAGTTTTCCATAGTCTTGTGGAAATCCAAATGGTCCTGTGTAAGGTTTGTAAAAATACCAATGTTAAAGTCGATACCGTCAACTTTCTTTAATGCCAAACCATGAGAAGAAACTTCCATAACAAGGTCTTCTACATTTTCGTCAGCCATTAACTTTAATATGGCATTTAAGTCAAGAGTATCCGGAGTTGTACTTGTAGCAAACTTAATATCTCTTTTCTTGCCACCAATTCTTGTTTCAACAGTACCTATAACACCTGTTTTATGTCCTATTGTATTTAAAATAGATTCCATAAAATATGTTGTACTTGTTTTGCCGTTAGTTCCTGTAACACCAATCATATTTAACTTTTTAGATGGGTGTTCATAGAAATTGCCAGCTATAACAGTAAGAGCCTCTCTGCTTTCAGAAACCTTATATACTGTCATATCCTGTGGTAAATTTTCCACATCTTCCTCAACAATAACAGCTCTGCATCCCTTTTCATAAGCTCCACCAATAAAGCTATGACCATCAACCTTCATACCTTTAATAGCTACAAAAAGCACATTGCTTTCTGTCTTTCTTGAATCAATGGTAATGCTATTGATTTCCTGTTGCAAATCCCCCTGCAACAATGTACCGGATACGCCATTTAATATATCCTTTAATATCATAAGCTCTCTCCTTTATATATAGGCATAGTAAGCCTAGTATCAGATTTTACTTTTATATTTTATTATACACCATTTTCACAATTATGTATAGACAATAATTTTAGTATTTTGATTTATAACCGTTTTTTCCTTAGGGAACTGTTTAACTACAGTTTTTCCCTCACCTACAACCTGTAAATTTATATTGTTTTTTGTCAATTCCTGTCTTAATTTGTCTACATTTTGTCCTACATAATTTTCAACAGTAAATGTACCTATGCCTTTCATTTTTTGCTCATTTTCATTGTATATAGGTTCTATGCCTAAGTATGGCAAAGAGTTGGCAAGTATTTCTTTCATTACCGGACCTGCCACCTGTCCTCCATAGTATACCCCCTTTGGTTCATCAATAAGCACCAATGTAATTACCTGTGGTTTTTCAGCCGGAGCAAAGGCACAAAAACTGGCTATATACTTGCCTGAGCGTCTTGGTAATTTTTCACTTGTGGCAGTCTTTCCACCTATTCTAAAGCCGGGAATATAAGCCTTATTTCCTGTGCCTATTTCTACTACACTTTCAAGAATAGCTCTCATAGTGTCAGAGGTTTCTTTTGATAAAATCTGTGTTCCATTTCCATATTCAAACTCTTTCACAATATTTCCTTTTTCATCACTTAAAGCCTTAGCAACATGAGGTGTAACCAATCTACCACCATTTATAGATGCCGAAATAGCTCTTATAAGCTGTATTGGCGTAATCTGCAAGGACTGACCAAAGCCCATTGTGGCAAGTTCTACCGGTCCTATTTTATCCTTTTTGTACATAATACCAACAGCCTCACCAGGCAAATCTACACCAGTTTTTCTATCAAAGCCAAATTTAATAAGAAAATCATAAAATTGAGAACTTCCCAATCTTTCTGCTACGTCCATAAAAACAGGGTTACAACTGTTCTGTACCCCTTGTACAAAGGTTTCTGAACCATGACTTCTGGGAGAACGCCAACACTTGATATATCTACCACCTACTGTTCTGCCACCACCACAGTTAAAAGTATCATCAGGTTTTACAACTCCAGCCTGCAAACCGGCTGATGATGTAATAACCTTAAATGTAGACCCCGGTTCATAGGTATCATTAATATTGAAATTTCTCCACATTTGATTTAAGGCATAGTTTTTGTCCTTTACTTCTTCCGTAGTATTTAATTTATAGGGTTCGTTTAAATTAAAATCAGGTTTACAAGCCATAGCCAATATTTCCCCATTTTGTGGATTCATCATTATTACAGAACCTCTTTTTGCATTTTTACCTATAACAGCCTTTTCCAAAGTCTGTTCTGCATACTGCTGTAAATTAATATCTAAAGTCGTAACTAAATTATAACCCTCTTTTGCCGGCTTTCTATCCTGTTCACTATTTTTTAACTCATCACCTCTACCGTCTGTCTGAGTTAGTATCTTTCCCTTTTCACCCTTTAAATATTGTTCATACTTAGCCTCAAGACCAATGATACCTTGATTATCCTTTCCTACAAAACCAATGACGTGGGAAGCTAAATTATTAAAGGGATAAATCCTCTGTATATCCTCATCTACAACAACACCTTTTAAATTAAGGTCTGATATTTCCTTGCCCTTAGCCTTATCTACTTTTGTTTTTATACGCATTAAGGCAACTCTTTTGTTTATTTTTTCAAGGGTTTCTGTATAGTCTAAATCTAGTTTTTCAGAAAGTATCTTTGCAACCTTTTCAGGTTCTTTAACCTGTGCGTGAATAACGCTTATAGCAGAAACACTTTTAGATGTTGCTATAGGTGTATTGTTTCTATCTAATATTTGTCCCCTGACCGGCGAAATAAGTCTGTCCCTTGTCTGCTGTTCAAAAGCCAATTTCTGATAAAAAGGTCCTTTAAAATATTGTATGTAAAAAATTCTAAAAATAAGGCATAAAAGCAAAAACTCAAATACAAAAAGCATAAAAGCTAATCTACGCCTTGATTTTAAGGTCACTCTTTCCATAATATCACCTGTATTTCTTTATATATTATATTATGAAAAAGTTATGTTAATAACAAAAAAGGTAGGCTTTTCGCCTACCTTGATATGTACAATTTATTTTATAAATCAAAAGCACATTCATCTTCTGTATTAGTCAACTCTGCCCATCTGGCAGTTCTGAATTTTGCATATTTTATCACATCTAATCCATATGAGCCTATGGAACAAGAGGCATTAACTTCAACAACTAGAGTTTTGTCATTGTCAGTTACACCAAAATCTATAGCATATGCCTTAGGCGAATCTGTAAAATCATTTATACAGCTTTCAATAACCTTATAATCCGGATATACTCTCCAATCTCCCTTATAGTGTCTGACATCTAACACTTTACCATATCTTACAAACACTCTATATTCAGATACAAAATTTACTATTTCGCTTACATAAACTTTTTGGTCTATCCCACACATTCCACAACCAATAAGGTCTTTTGCCTGTCTAACAATTCTGCCATTAAAGGTTTTATTATTTATAGGCTTTACAAATACATTCCATAATTCTGGATTTGAATTAATAGTATCTATTGTAGATTTCCATATTTTTCTACCAAAATATTTTCTTATACTTTTAGGATAATCAATATTCGGTACTTCTATTCCAAAATCATGTAATCTAGTTTTAACTGGTCCAAAAAAAGCAACTATTACATCATTTTTCTCTGATACTTTTAATTGTTCATAATTATGAAAAAATACTATTTCAAACCCCATTTCCTTAAAGCCTGCGTAAGCATTAAAAAAATCATAATCTAAAGGTAGCCCATTTTTATCACATTGTACGAAAACTTTCATTTTAACCCCTCATTTTCTTAATATTAATAAACTTATTGCACTTAATTTTACTATGAAAAAATGACAGCCATAAGACTGCCCTTTACTCTACACAAAATCCACAAAAACTGTATTTGCCAAATCTAAACCTTTTCTTGTAAGTCTTATATTATCTCCACACTTTTCCAATAGCCCGTCTGAAATATGGGTATTTATTGCTTTTCCGTAAATATCATATATATTTTCATCATAAAGTTTTCGGAAATCATTTATATTAATGCCCTCATTTCTTCTAAGACCTAAAAACATAAATTCGGAATAAATATCCTCTTTTGTAAGTTCTTCGTCTTCCACTACATAAGTACCGGCAATATAGTCATTCATATTTTCAGTATTTTTAAGTCGATGGTTATTTACAAGGCTTGATGCACCAAGCCCAAAGCCCTTATAATCTCCCCTTATCCAATACACATTGTTATGAATTGACTCTTTTCCTTCTTTTGCAAAATTGGAAATCTCATATTGATGAAAACCTTTTTCTTTTAGGAAATCCTGTGCAAAATGGTACATTTCTCTATCCTGTATCTCATTAGGCAGGTTTAAGTCCATATCGTAAAAAGGTGTACCTTCTTCAATAATAAGACTGTAAGCTGAAATATGCTGAGGCTCTAAAGCACATACATTTTCAAGACTTTCTTTCCATTCCTCAAAAGTTTGGTCCGGCAAGTCAAACATCAAATCCACATTTATATTGTCAAAACCTGAATTTCTAGCCATAGTATAGGAATGTAAAAACTCCTCAACAGTATGAATTCTGCCTAATTTTTTCAAGTGATGATTTTGCCAAGCCTGTAAACCCATACTTATTCTGTTAATACCAAAGGTCTTGTAAGCCTTTAATTTTTCTTCTGTCAATGTACCGGGGTTTGCTTCTATTGTAATTTCGCAGTTTTTATCAAAAGTAAACTTTTCAAGGGCAGTAAAAATCTGCCCTATTAAACTACTTTCAATAACTGACGGTGTACCCCCACCAATAAAGACACTTTTTACAACATTGTCAGTTTCAAAAGTCTTTATTTCTCTGACAAGAGAGTCAATATACTCCTGTCTACATTCCATATTTGGAAAGCTGAGGAAATCACAGTATTTACACTTGCTTACGCAAAAAGGTATGTGTATATATAATGCTATTTTATTATTCATCATCAAGTTTGAGAACGGACATAAATGCTGCCTGTGGAACTTCTACACTACCAACCTGACGCATTCTCTTTTTACCTTCCTTCTGCTTTTCAAGAAGTTTCTTCTTACGAGAAATATCACCACCGTAACACTTAGCAAGTACGTCTTTTCTATATGCTGAAATAGTTTCCCTTGCAATTACCTTATTACCAATGGCTGCCTGAATAGGAATTTCAAACTGATGTCTTGGAATTTCCTTCTTTAACTTTTCAGCCATTTTTCTACCCTTTTCTGCTGCACTATCTTCGTGAACAATAAAGCTAAGGGCATCTACAACTTCTCTATTTACAAGCATATCAAGTTTAACAAGTTTACTTTCTCTGTATCCGATTAATTCGTAGTCAAAACTTGCGTAACCTCTTGAACGAGATTTAAGAACGTCAAAGAAATCGTATATAATTTCATTTAATGGTAATTTATAATTAAGTACGGCTCTTGTAGACTCAATATATTCCATACCTAAATATTCGCCACGTCTTTGCTGGCAAAGTTCCATAATTGTACCAATATACTCTGTTGGAAGTATAATTTCAGCCTTTACAATAGGTTCTTCCATTTTTACGATTGTACTTGGGTCTGGTAAATCACTAGGATTAGATAAGTCGAAATGAGTACCGTCTGTTAAGTAAACCTTGTAAATAACAGATGGAGCAGTTGTAACCAAATCAAGGTTATATTCTCTTTCCAATCTTTCCTGAATAATTTCTAAATGTAATAAGCCTAAGAAACCACAACGGAAACCAAAGCCTAAGGCTACAGAAGTTTCTGCCTCAAAGTTAAGAGCTGCATCATTTAACTGTAATTTTTCAAGAGCATCTCTTAAATCCTGATATCTTGAACCGTCTGCTGGGAATATACCACAGTAAACCATTGAATTTACTTTCTTGTAACCCGGTAAAGCCTCTTTAACAGGATTGTTTGCAAGAGTTACAGTATCACCGGTATGAGTATCTCTTACGTTTTTGATACTTGCTGTTAAGTAACCTACATCACCGGCCTGTAATTTTTCAGTAGGAATAAACTGACCTGCACCAAAAGCACCAACTTCAACAACATCAAATTCCTTGTTAGTTGCCATAAAGCGAACTCTATCGCCCTTCTTTACAGTACCGTCAAAGACACGCATAAATACTATAACGCCCTTATAGCTATCATAAAAGCTATCGAAAATAAGAGCCTTTAAAGGAGCATTTTCATCGCCCTCCGGAGCAGGAATATCTTCAATAATCTTTTTAAATACTTGGTCAATATTAATATCAGCCTTTGCTGAAATAAGAGGAGCATCTTCTGCATCAAGACCAATAACGTCTTCAATTTCAGCCTTTACTCTGTCTGGGTCAGCACTAGGTAAATCAATTTTGTTAATAACCGGCACTACTTCAAGGTCATTATCTAAAGCAAGATAAACATTTGCCAAAGTCTGTGCCTCTACACCCTGTGCAGCATCTACTACAAGTATAGCACCGTCACAAGCTGCCAAACTTCTTGATACTTCATAGTTAAAGTCAACGTGTCCCGGAGTATCAATTAAGTTAAGTGTATATTCCTGTCCGTCTTCTGCCTTATAAATAAGACGAACAGCCTGTGCCTTAATTGTAATACCTCTTTCTCTTTCAAGGTCCATATTATCAAGAACCTGTGCCTGCATTTCTCTTTCTGTCAAAAGACCGGAACGCTGTATAAGTCTATCAGCTAATGTAGACTTACCGTGGTCAATATGGGCTACAATACTAAAGTTTCTAATTCTCGATTGTCTATCAGAACTCATTTATATTCTCCTTACTAAATTTCTCTATACATATTTGCCCATTATTATAACATATTAACCACCTTAAAAGCAATTAATATGAAAAAAGTTTTCAAACTTTGTAAAAATTTTTATATAAAACTATTGACAAATTATATTTATGGTGGTACAATGTATTTACAAACGGAGGTGAAGGTATGGCAAACAGTGTATACAGCATAGTTCTCAATGATGCTGTTGTTGAGGCAATAGACCGACTAGCTTACCAAAATGGTACAAACAGGTCTAGTATGATTAATAGAATATTGGCAGAAAGAGTGTCATACACAACTCCTGAACAGAGAATAAAGAATATTTTAGGCTATGTAGAAAAGAGCCTTGATTCCTCAGAACTGTTTCAGATTTTAATGAATACGGGAGATTCCTCCCTTAACATTAAAAGCCCTTTTAAATACAAATACAACCCTAGTGTTAAGTACCAAGTCGTCCTTAACAAAGGTGGAAGTAATAAAAAAGGCGAATTGAGAGTGACAATGCGAACTCAGAACTCCACCCTTTTAGAGGAATTGGATAAGTTCCTCAATGTATGGAGTGCCATAGAACTTAAATACCTTGACGGGAAAATGCCTTGCGAATTGTCTTTCACAATTTCCAAAGGTAAATATGTTCGTGAGTTATATCTGCCAACTGACCAATATGATGAAAATACCATTGGCAGTTTAATAACAGCATATATTGAAAACTTTGACAGTGTAATGAAATTTTATTTTGATACCAATGATTCGGCAAAAGCCGAAAAAATGTATCTTAAAAATCTTGAAAAAGCAGACTATATTATTTAGGGGGTTTGTTTATGAATTTAGAGAAATTTACACAAAAATCATTAGAGGCTTTACAGCTTGCCCAAAGTCTTGCTGCAGAGCATAACAACACCCAAATAGAAGAATGTCATCTTTTATATGCAGTAATTGCTCAAGACGGTGGCATTGGTGCAGAAATATTCAGAAAAATGGGTGTTGATGTAAATCAGCTTGCTTTTGATGTGAAACAGGCAGTTTCTTCTCTCCCTGGCGTTACCGGTTCAGGTGTAGAACAGGGAAAAATATATATTTCAGCTGATGTAAACACAGTTCTTGCAAAGGCTGAAAGTATTGCATCTTCTATGAAAGATGAATATGTAAGTACAGAACACATTATTCAGGCTATTATTGAAAGTCCTGATACAAAAGTAAGTGGAATATTAAAGAAACACAATATCAGAAAGCCAGAATTTTTAAAGGCTATGAAAGAGATTAGAGGTAATACTAGAGTGACAACAGACAGACCAGAATCAACTTATGAAGCTCTTACAAAATACGGTCAAGACCTTGTTTCTCAGGCTGAAAAAGGCAAACTTGACCCTGTTATTGGTAGAGATACAGAAATTAGAAATGTAATTAGAATACTTTCAAGAAAAACTAAAAACAACCCTGTTCTTATTGGTGAACCCGGTGTTGGTAAAACAGCAATCGTTGAAGGTCTTGCAATGAGAATTGTAAAAGGCGATGTACCGGACAACTTAAAGGACAGAAGAATTTTCTCACTTGATATGGGTGCATTGATTGCTGGTGCTAAGTACCAAGGTGAATTTGAAGAAAGATTAAAAGCCGTTCTTCAGGAAATTAAGAAATCCGACGGCAAGATTATTATGTTCATTGATGAGTTACACACTATTGTAGGTGCTGGTAAGGGTCAAGGTGCTATGGACGCCGGTAACTTGTTAAAACCTATGCTTGCAAGAGGTGAGCTCCACTGTATCGGTGCTACAACACTTAATGAATACAGACAGTACATTGAAAAAGATGCAGCCCTTGAAAGACGTTTCCAACCTGTTATGGTAAATGAGCCTACAGTTGAGGATACAATTACTATTTTAAGAGGCTTAAAGGAAAGATACGAGCTTTACCACAATGTAACTATTCAGGATAATGCCATTATAGCAGCTGCTACACTTTCTGACAGATACATTACTGACAGATTTCTTCCAGATAAGGCTATTGACCTTATTGATGAAGCTTGTGCTACTATAAAGACAGAAATGAATTCTATGCCAACTGAATTGGACGAAATTAATCGTAAGATTATGCAGCTCCAGATTGAGGAAATGGCACTTAAGAAAGAAGACGACAAGCTTTCTAAGGAAAGACTTGAAAAAATCCGTAAGGAACTTTCTGAACATCGTGAGGAATTTAATGCTTTAAAAGCTAAATGGGAAAACGAAAAGAAAGACATTGATAGCGTTTCTGAAATTAAGCAGAAGATTGATGACATTAATCATCAGATTGAAATTGCTCAGAGAAATTCTGACTATGCAAAAGCTAGTAAACTTATGTATGAAGAATTACCTAAATTAAAGGCTCAGCTTGAAAATGCTAATGAATCAGCTGAAGATAAGGACAACAAACTTCTCCGTACAAAAGTTACAGAAGAAGAAATAGCTATGATTGTTGGACGTTGGACCGGTATTCCTGTTTCTAAGCTTATGGAAAGCGAAAGAAAGAAACTTCTTGACCTTGATAAAATTCTCCACAAGAGAGTTATTGGTCAAGACGAAGCCGTTCAGACAGTTACTGATGCCATTATTCGTTCAAGAGCCGGTATACAGGACCCTAACAGACCAATAGGTTCATTCTTATTCTTAGGTCCTACTGGTGTAGGTAAAACAGAGCTTGCAAAAGCCCTTGCTGAGGCACTTTTTGATGATGAGAGAAACATTGTCAGAATTGATATGAGTGAATATATGGAGAAATATTCTGTGAGCCGTCTTGTGGGAGCTCCTCCAGGATATGTAGGCTATGAAGAAGGTGGTCAGCTTACAGAGGCTGTAAGAAGAAAACCATATTCAGTAGTCCTCTTTGATGAAATTGAAAAGGCTCACCCAGACGTTTTCAATATACTTTTACAGGTACTTGATGACGGTAGAATTACTGATTCACAGGGCAGAACTATAGACTTTAAGAACACAATTATTATCCTTACTTCTAACTTAGGTTCTAGCTTTATACTTGACGGTATTCAGCCAGACAACACTATTAGCGAAGAAGCCAGAGAACAGGTTAGTAACTTACTTAAATCCCAGTTCAGACCAGAATTCCTTAACAGAATTGATGAGATTGTATTCTACAAACCATTAGCTAAAACTGAAATTACTAGCATTGTTGACCTTATGCTCCACTCTCTTGAAAATAGACTTGCCGACAAGCAACTTAAACTTGAGGTAACTCCTAGTGCTAAGGACTTCATTATAGACAGTGGTTATGACCCTGTTTACGGTGCAAGACCTTTAAAGAGATTTATACAGAGCCATATTGAAACACTTGTTGGTAGAATGATAATTGCAGAAGACCTTGCCCCAGATACTACAATCGTTGTAGATTATGACGGCAATAAGTTAGTTGCAAGTAGTAAGTAAGAAGTCAGGACTATCTAAAAAGTCTTGGTTTAAATAAATTCTCCTTAATAGATAAGGCGTGGATTGATTTCCACGCCTTATTTTTTTATGTAAGCTATCAACTTCTATAATACCATATAACATCTATATCCTCAGAATATCCAGTTATATTTAAACTAAGTTGTGGCGATGGTATAACACAAGATGAAATAGTAAATGACCTTGGTATTGA